>Ga0194116_10008749_pt1 | contig 10182 bp, 7 predicted proteins | sample TA2MahsurfametaG_4_FD_148617 | JGI IMG/M metagenome (GOLD analysis project Ga0194116, IMG submission 148617) | Freshwater microbial communities from Lake Tanganyika, Tanzania - TA2015008 Mahale S9 surface | ecosystem: Environmental > Aquatic > Freshwater > Lake | place: Tanzania: Lake Tanganyika... | reverse complement strand
TCCCCAATCCTCAATCCCCAATCCCCAATCCCCAAATTTTTTTATCTTTATTTATAAACTAAATTAATTATAATAAGAAAATTATAATAAGATAAATTAATATTTATTTTTTTGATATATTGGTTTATGGTTATTTAAGTCTCCTTTACTAAAAGTATTATAAACATTTTTTTAAATTAATGAAATCTCAAATAATATACATATTAAAATTAATTAAAGTAAATTATAATGAGTAATGATCACTCTTATAGAAATTCGAGTAGAAATAGCAAAGATAGATGTTTAAATTATACAAAAACAAGAGAGAATTCGAATAATTTATATTATTCTTATTATGATAGTTCCAATTCATCTAATTTAGATCTTAGCAATCATTCAACGACTAAGCATGAAAATATTGAATCTTCTTATAAAAAATCTCAATCAAAACCAAAGTAAAATTTTAAATTTAAAGATTTAAAAGGAACTTAAAAATTATTTATAATCAAGATCAGATAGAGAGAATTACAAATAATTATAATGATCATGAAAATATAAGTTTCAATGTTTTTAACAATAAATCAATAAAAAAGAGAAAGCTGAATTTTAATGATCTAATAAATGCAAAACAATTTGTCGAAAAAATAGAAAATCATAAAAAATTTAAAAACATTAAAAATAATTATCTTATTGGATTAAATAAAAAAAAAAAAAAAAATATTAATTATTTTAATAACCAAAAATCATTAAATTCATTTGATATTAGCTTTGGCAAACAAATGTATTTTAAAAAAAACTCCTCAAATAATAAGAATAGTCAAAAACAAATCAATATTGCAGCTTTGAAAAATAAAGATACAAAAAACATATACAAAAATACATCGAATTACTATGAAAAATTATTTTTTGAAAACAAAAAACAAAATTTATCAATTAGAAGCCTCCATTTTGATAAATATAATGGAGAAAATATCATTAATTTTTCTAATAGTATTAAATCAGTCGATTCTCAAATAAAAAAAATAGATAAAAATATTATAATTAAAAACAACAAATATATTGAAAATGATGAATATAATCAGAATGGTGTAATTGACAATAATACCTCTAATAAAAAAAGCAATTATGAAACCAAGTTAATAATGTTTGACAATCATGGTGAAAAACTATACGTCAGAAATCATAATTATAACAATTACAGTAGTGTAAACTTATCTTCATCTTCGAGCAAATGCGAACTGAAAGAAAATACTCTAAATATATTAGTGCAGAATAAAAATAAAAATAATTATTTTAATGAACTTGAAAAAAAGAATAAAATTTATATAGACTATGATATTCTAACTAATAAAGAAACAAAAAAAAATCTCATAGATAAATATAAGAAAGTAAACTTAAATAACAAAGTTATAAATGATTTTATAGAAGATGGAGATCATTCCTATATTAATAAGGAAAAAAATCTCAATCATCAATGTATTAAAAAATTTAAGAATTTACAGTATTATAATAATTTAAATGAATATTTTTCTCTAAATAAATTTGGAAATATGAAGTTAAATAAGAGTAATAAATTTCTTTCAAATGATGAATTATATTTTAAATCAACTTGTCCTAACTTTGATAATTTTTTTCAATTAAGACAAGAGTTTTATTCGTCGATCAATAATTTTGAAAATTCTCAAAAAAGGTTATTTTCAAAAAAATACTTTTTATCGCCTCTTATAAATGATCAGACCTTAATTTGTAAAGTCAAAATACACACAAATAAAAGTAATTTAGGGCTTTTATACCCAACCTATACTTTACATATAAGCAATTCTGATAGATTTTTATTAGCAGCGAAAAAAATTAAAATAACATCTTCAAGCTTATATTATTTTTCAATGGATGTGAATAATTTTAGCGAAAAATCCTCCATGTTTTTGGGAAAATTAAACTCAAATTTTTTTGGGAACAAGTTTAAAATTTTCGATTATAAAAGCATGAATAGTAAAGTAAACAAAAATTTCATAGATTATGGAAATAAAGCTGATTATACCCAAATAGAATATGTATAATATCAATTTTAATAAATAAATTTATTATTTTTATTAAATTTTTTATTGAAATTGATAACTCATAAAAAAAATAAATTTAATTTTGAATTTTAATGATAAATTTTTTAGAAAATAAACTTGTTTGGATTATTCGGTCCGAGGAAGATGAAAGTTAAAATGAACAAAATTGATTATTTATTAGATGATATTAATAACATGCAAAATGTATTTTATTTTTAATAAAGAGCTTAGGAAGTAATAGCATAGACAAAGTCGAAAAAGACTTATCAAAAAATCAAGAATTTGAGATATTTTGTAACAAAAAACCAGATTGGTCTGAAAGTATTTTTGATTATATATTTATTCTAATAAATAATAGTTTTGCGTTCTTATGTCCTCAATTTTAATGGCAGAGTGAATAAAAGTTCTTCTAAAAATTTTCAATTAATAAAGGAAGAAAATCGTAAAATTTTTAAAACATTAAATTTTTTGTATAAATACATCTATATTCAATTCTTCTTTTTAGCTAATATAATATTTCTTCAATTTGGAAAAATCGATGACAAAACATACTCCATGGATTTTCAGCATCCTTTTTCAATTTTTCAAGCATTCGCTATATGTATAAGTTCATTGACCACTAAAATTTTTTGTGAATGAATTTTTTCTTTTAATAATTAACGATGTAAATTTTGATAAGTTAAAATTTTTTTAAAGTGAGGATATGAATTCTAAGAGTAAGTATGATCAGTAATTAAATCAAAAATTATTAAAAATTAAAGATTTAATTCGTATTGTTATATATGCTTCTCTTATTTTCATAAAGGATCTTTGATTTTGTTTAAAGCTTATATTAAATACTTATTGAAATGCAGATTTTGAATTTAAAATTAAATAAAGCATTTTTAATTTTAAAAAATAATCATCATTGGCTTAATAATTAATTATACTTATAGATTATTCTTGTTAAAAAAATGATAAAAACTATAAAGTTTCTGATTTTTTATAATTTTTTTACAACTTTAATTTCTTTGAGATAATTTTGTACTTTTTGTTTATGAACTTATCTTAAATTCTAAGGGAGAAATATTTATAAATTCTGAATTTAGAGTTGTTAAAATATATCAATATTGTTATAAATCAATTTATTTAAAAAAATTGAATTGAATTTTATTACTAAAAATATCTTATAAGAGTAAAATTAAAGCAGCATATAAATTAAATAATTAAATTATTTTTTTAATAAATCATGAAATTAATTATATTTTCTTTAATTTTTTATGGTCTTTTCATTCATCAGGCTCCAATGCGTCATCATCAATATTTATTGGATTTTCTCCATCCTGAATTATAAAGTTATTCTCATCATCAGAACTATAAAAATTAAAAATAAAAAAATTTCATTTTTATATTTTTCTTATTTAATATATATTTACGAATCGTATCTCATAGTGTTGAAAATATTTTTTTTATTAGCTCCATTAGAGACAGAAAAAATATTTTTTTGAACTATTTCTTTATTAGATGATTCATTGATCTTTTGCTCATCTCTTTTTACGTCTTCCTTATTTACTTGTCCTTTCTTAATCTTTGTAGATTTTTCTTGCATTCCTTTATCCTTTTTGCTACCTTTTCCTTTTTTGACTTTTGCATCTTTAAAATTTGCTGCATCCTTATTATCATTTTGTGCAATTATACCAACATTATCTATTTGCATTAAATTATTAGAATTTGAATCATTATGCCTTTTCCTCTCAGCTTCCAATTTTTTAACCTCTTCTTCAGAATAAAGCAACTCAACAATTTCAGATTGCTTGAAAATATCAGCTTTAAATGCTCCTCCAGCATATACAGTAGTTTGTACATTCTGCTTTTGCTTTGCTCTCTTAAGAATTCTTTCTTCAATCGTGTGTTTAGTTATAAGCCTATAAACTCCTACTGGTCTTGTTTGACCTATTCTATGCGCTCTATCAGTGGCTTGAGCATCCATTGTTGGATTCCAATCATTATCATAGAAAATTACAGTGTCAGCTCCTGTGAGATTGACACCGAGACCTCCAGCTCTTGTAGAAAGAAGGAAAGCAAAAATTTTTCGGTTGGTTTGATATTCATTTACCATATCTCTTCTGTCTGCAATGTTTGTGGAACCATCCATTCTAAAATAAGTGTAATGACGCTTTGCCATATATTCTTCCAGAATATCTATCATTCTCGTCATTTGACAAAATATAAGCACTCGATGATCCTTTTTCTTTAGTTCACTTAAAAGCTCATCAAGTTTTTTAAGCTTGGCACAATCACTGATTAGTTTTTCAAATGATGGAAGCTCAATTTCTGCAAAGCCTTCATATTTGTAGAATAGATCGGTTATTATTCCTTCTTGTTTTATTTTGTCGATGTATTCATCTGCAAAAAATAAAATTATTAGACAAAATTTAAAAAGGATTTATCATATAATAATTATTAAAAGAGAAATATATATATAAATAAAATATGAATTTTACTGTTTTGCATGTTGTTAAAATTAAAAAAATTGTCAATATTCTTTATCGAAACTCTGTTATATAATTTAAAATTTTTTCCAAACAAAATCTGATTCATTTCTGGACTATTTATCTTATCAGAGTTTTCTCTATGAAATCTATTACTTGAGCAAATTACATCTTGAGGGATTGAAATTGCTTTAGGTATGAAAATTCTATGATGCTGATTTTTAAATTAAATTGATAAAATTAAATAATTTTTGCGAAAAAATAAAATACATACATTAAATTCCCTATATAAAAACTGATCCTTGACTTCTTTAAGTGAATTGAAAATTATATTAGGCAAAGGAAAATTATTCTCACAATAATATGTTCTTTTCAAAAAGTTTATTTCCTCATTTTCAGAATAAATAAATTTATTGATAAAAATGTTGAAATATTTTTTTCCAAATTTTTTAAAAGTTTGATCAGCATTCTTGTTAAGATGGCAATTAAGAGCAGAAAATAAATTATAACTTTCAATATCTAAACCACTATTTTCATCCTTAATTAAAACATCTTCTAAAGGAAAGGAATTTTCTTTGAAAATATATCTGTTTTTCAAATAATAATCTTTCTGACTAAGTTCCTTGAGATAATGTAATAACGATAAATGATTAATTAATAAATTTGAATTTATAAGATTTAAAAATTCATTTTTTGAGAATTTAAATAAACCCACAAAACTAAATAAATTAATAAAATTTGGAGTTGAGTTGTATTCATTATCAAATAATGATGAGTATTTGTTTCTAAAAATTGAAAATTTTTCCAAAATAGAATTTTTGATATCATAGCATTCATCATAAATTAGTTTAGGAAGTGTTAATTTGATCACACTACTAGTATCACATCTCAAATCAACTATATTATTAGCGTTGACAAAAGTGGATGTTCTTTGTAAAACTAAATCTCTAAAAACAAATGGAACTTTTCCAATATGTCTTTCGAATAATTCAGGATGATTACATACTTTTCTAAATTGCATAACTAAATTCATTAAATTTTCAACTTTAACTTTTGAATCAACGCTGTTAAATAGGTCAGAAATATTCGTCAATTTTTCTTTTATTGAATTGTATAGAACCTTCTGTCTCTCTGTCATATCACAAAGAATTTCATGTTCCGTTTTGGGTCCGATTTCATTTTCTACATCTTTTTTAACTCTTCTTAGCATAAAAGGCTTGAGAATTTTATGAAGTCTTTTCAATTGCTCTTGATTTAATTCTCCTTTTTCTTGTGAATGGGCTTCAATATCCCTTGAAAACCATTCCTGAAACTGCTCATGAGAATCAAACAAATTTGGCATAATGAAATGCAAAAGAGCCCATAATTCACTCATGGAGTTTTGAATAGGGGTTCCTGAAAGTAATAATCTATTTCTGCAATTAAAGCCTAATAAAGTATTCCAACGCTGAGAGTTAATGTTTTTAATTGCTTGGGCTTCATCAAGAATCATATATTGCCAACATACTCTATTGAATACTTTATCATCACTGACCACAAGCTGATAGGAAGAAATGCATACATGAAAAGCTGCATTTTTTGTATATAATTGATTAGTAGTAAAAAATTTCCTTAAAGTCTTACGCTCTTTTAAAGCTCCCCAATATGGTAAGACTTTTAATGAAGGGCAAAATTTGTTAACTTCTTGCTGCCAATTATACAAAGTTGCGTTTGGTGCGACAATTAAAAAAGGACCCCAATTGTCTAAATAATAATAAATTATTAATATAAATAATTATAAAAAATCCACATATATTTGTGAATGTGAAAAGCTATATTAAAATAATACTTTTATCTTCACTCAAATGAGCTAGTAAAGAAATCGCTTGAATAGTCTTTCCTAAACCCATTTCATCTGCTAAGATTCCATTTATACCTTGCTCATATAAATTATCAAGCCATCTTAAACCTTTTAATTGATATTCTTTCAACTCTCCCAAGAAAGATTTTGGTTGTTCTAGTAATTCAGATGCTGTTCCAGTTAATTTAGGATTATCTAAACCCTCCAAAGCAAAGTCTTCATCTTTACACTCTTCAAATTTATCTACATTTACTTGCTCGCCTCCCAAAGTTGTTCTAATTCTATTTATTTGTTGATCGAAATGTAAAACTTTTTCTTTTTGTTTGTTAATCATTTGCTTTACACCTTCTTTAGCCGCGGATTCATCAATATCAACTTTGATGCTTTGAAAAATTATCTTATTAGTTTTGGGATTTATTGCAACTTCATTACCTCCTATTTTCGTAATTTTAAAATCATTCTCATCGTGTGTTTCAATTTCATTAATTTTTTCTTCCTCATCTGGATTTTCATGCTGCTTATTTTGATCATTTTCATTGGCCTCTTGGTTTTCATTAATACCAGCTATTCCTAATTTTTGATGCATAAAAAATGAATAAATATCTGATTGTTTCATTAAATACTCTAAACGTTTCTTTTGCATAATAGATTCTTGTAATTCTTCTTCTCTTTTTTTCTTTTCAATTTCGTATTTATCTTTGCGTTTTTTTATTTCTATTATCTCCTTATCTCTTTTTCTCCAAAATACAATCATTTCTCTCTGAAGCTTTTTTGCTCTAAGGTTAAATTCTTTTTGAGATCTTTGCACTTTGGCTGCTTTCTTTTTTACTTCTTTATTTACCATTGTCAGTAATTTTTTGTAGTTGTATTCTAGATCATTTTTATATTTGATGTATATTTTATTCATTTTAGGAATTTCTTTTTTTACTATCCAATTCCAATTTTTATTAAGATTTAGATTATCCATTTTTTCTTTATTTGATTTTGGGAGATGTTTAAACTTCAATCTTTTTTCTTCTATCTGATTCAAAGATTCTCTATTTTGCCTCTCTATAAGAGATAAAGTCAGTTTTTTCTTGAATTTTAAATCATTGATGTAACTATCCATATTCACATTGAAATTAGACTGTTTACCACTTTGGCTGTTGTAAAAGTCATCATTAGAATTGATTACCGATTCAAATAACCTAGAAATTTTCGGAAGGTTTTTTACATCAATTTGGTACTTTTTTATTCTATAAATAATTTCCGGTGTCTGAAAATTTAATAAAAATTAGACATTTTTAAATTTTAATTTAAAAGGGTTTGGAAATAATTAAATTACTAATCCGATGATTTTGTATTCTTGATTTGATTCTGTCAGTTTTTTTTCTTCATTGAAATTGTTGAGATAACCAAAATTAACCTTCCTCGAATTTTCATTCAGTTCTAAATCATCATTTAAACCAAATGAATAAGTATTGTGTCCATTATCATAAGAGTTGTTATTTCCTTCTGAATTAAAGTGGAAAAATTTTATTAAGAAATTATTATAATCATTATAGAAAAGGTTATTTTTATTGATAATGTCGTTCTGAGTTTTAATTGTATTTTCATAGCTGCTTCTTTTTTTGTTTAGTAAAGAATTTAAATTTGAAATTTCACTTTTCATGTTTATAATAAAATTATTTAATTGAACCGCTGGTTTAGAACAAATATTGGAGGCTTCCACTATCTCATTATTAGTTGAGTAAATATCTCTTTTCAAATCAGAAGCATTATATTGTTTTTCATACTCTTCATTTTCTGAAGAATATGAGTTTGCTTCTTGAAAATTTTGGGAAGAATTATTTTCCATATTTTCATTTGTTTTTGTTTTCTTCTGATTTTTTAATTTCCCATTTCCCTAATTTGAAAAGGTGATGAATATTATAAGAATAATCAATAAGTAGAGGAAGAAAAAAAAAGAAAAAAAAATTATTTTGAAAATGGTTTGAAAATTTAAAGTAAAATGATTGAAGCGAAAAATTGGAACTATTATTTGAGCTTATTAGATAAGTTTATGTATATATCAAAAAATTTTTCTAATTAATCTTATTTTTAGTTTTTTTATAAAAATTACAATTTTTTTCTTTTTAGCTACAATCTTATTTGGAAAGTTTTTATTATTTTTGATTTGATTAGGCAGTTGGTGATTTTCACAGTTCTTTTCTTCATTTGAATGTCCATTAAGATTTATTTTTTCATTTCTTTCTTTTATATTCTTCTCAGCAGAAGAGACTTCATCCTCAAGAAAATTAGTTCTTATAATAAACTTAGAATTTCCAACTTCTTCAAGTACTCCATTTGAAAAATTATTACTTGAGTATTTTTTGGGTTTAGATCTTTTATTTTTTTTCTCAAATCCATTGTTTAAAGAAAGATCTTCACTTTCTTTTAAATCTTCTAAATTTGCTTCTTCATCATTGGGACTGTTATTAGGATTGGAAATTTTTTTTTTAAAATTTTTATATTTGATTTTATTCGCTTCTTCTTTGTTATCTTGAGAATTATTTTGAAAATCGCTTTTTGCTTTTTTAGGGTAGGTATTATAAATGTCTTTTCCTTTAGAACTCTCGATTTCCTTGATTGAGTAATTGTTCAAATCTTCGTTGAAGTATTGGTTACTTTCTTTCAAATCCAAAGAGATTTTTATGTTATTTTTTTTTACCGGATTTTGGCTGTGTTGATTTGTTTCTTCTTTTCTATAAAAGTTTTCGTCAAAATAATTTTGGTTGCCTTTCATCTATATTATTAATTTTTTCAATCAAAAGATTTACCATTGATTTAGTAAAATTAATTTTAATTTGCTCCTATCTGATTTTTTTTTTAATTTTTCTTTTCTTTAATAAATAAATTTTGTAAAAATGAAAGCATTAAAATTATAAAGAAGGTCATTTTAAATATTTATTAATTAAAATTAATTATATTTACCCAAAAATATAAAAACTACTAAAGATATTATTCCTATGAGATTTTGCTTTAATTATTTTTTCTTAAATATCTTTCATATAATATATATGAATAAATAATCTTAATTTAAATTTTTTTAAGATTCAAATAAATTTGATATCTTTCTTCTCAAATAAACAAATGGATAATTATATATATATGTAAGACAAATAAAAAAAATTAATAAGAAGTTTATTACATAATTATTATACCTTTTTATTTATTAATTTTTTTTGCGTTTTTGCTTTCTTTTTTTTTACAAATTGAAAAAATAATTATAATCAAATGATTTTCTCTTCTTGTCTAAAAGAAAGAAACCTGAATAAAGCAAAAATTTATTTCTTTAGCTTATATTTATAAAATTTTTTCTTTAATATTATAATATTAGAATTCAAAAAAACTAAACAAACTTTTATTTATTTGTTTCTTAATTATTTCGAATGATTGTTGGAATGATTTGAGCCAATACTAGAACATTTATGATTTTTAATTTTTATTTGTTAGGAAGACTAATTTTTATATAATTATTAATATTAAATTTCTTTATTAGAAATTAAATAATAATTTAAAAAATACAGGAATAAATATTTAAATTTTGCAATTGAAATTGTTAAAAGAATAGATCAAATCGAAAAAATTTAAGTGAAAAATAAAAGTTTAAAATATAAAATTAATTTTTATTTAATACAGTCCCAATTATAAAAAAAAATTTTTGTTGGATATTAGAATTGATTCATGAAATAAATGGGGATTGGGGATTGGGGATTGGGGATTGGGGATTGGGGATTGGGGATTGGGCCCAATCCCCAATACCCAATCCCCAATCCCCAATCCCCAATCCCCAATCCCCAAAACAAAACAT
>Ga0194116_10008747_pt1 | contig 10183 bp, 9 predicted proteins | sample TA2MahsurfametaG_4_FD_148617 | JGI IMG/M metagenome (GOLD analysis project Ga0194116, IMG submission 148617) | Freshwater microbial communities from Lake Tanganyika, Tanzania - TA2015008 Mahale S9 surface | ecosystem: Environmental > Aquatic > Freshwater > Lake | place: Tanzania: Lake Tanganyika... | reverse complement strand
GAGTCCTCTTGGTCGTGGGCGAGACCCGACACTAGCCCCCCCGACGTGGCTGCCGGGATTACTGTGCGCTCATGTCCGGCTCTCGCCCACTTCTGTCCGATCGCATCCACGGCAAGACCGTCGAGGAGCGCCAGGAGGCTGGTCGGGCTGCACGGCAGCACATGCCCCGGCGCGTGCTCGGTGAGTACGCGCCGTCACCATCGCGGACCGATCCGGTCGACATCATCGTGGGCCAAGAGACCGACCGGGTACCCGCGCTTCTCCCTCTCCGCCATCAGCGCATGGCCGCGAACCCCTTTGCCTTCCTACGCGGCGCAGCGGCGATCATGGCGGCGGACCTGGGTGAACGACCTCCCAGCGGCCTGCACACCCAATTGTGCGGTGACGCGCACTTGGTGAACCTCGGAATTTTCGCTGGCCCCGATCGCTCACTCGTCTTCGATATCAACGACTTCGACGAGACGGCTCCCGGACCCTTCGAGTGGGATGTGTTGCGTCTGGCGACCAGTTTCCTCGTTGCCGCGGAGGAGGCAGGTCACTCCCACTCCTCGGCCGCAGGCCTTCCAGGAATCGTCGCGACCGCCTACCGGGACGCCATGGCGTCCTTCGCCGGGATGCCCGACCTCGATGTCTGGTACTTCCGGATCGACACAGCCCTCATGCACCGGTGGGGACGGCGCGAGGGCGTCCGGCACACCGATCAGAAGTTGCGCACCACGGAAGCCGCGGCCCGCTCCCGCAGCGGGTGGTCTGCGGTGAAGAAGCTCACCCATCTCGAAAACGGTGTTCCACGGTTCAACAACCAGCCACCCCTCTTGGTGTCCCTCAGCATGTAGGGGGAGGGACGGCCCGTTGTCGAGAAGATGTTCGACGACTACAAGGAGACGCTGCTCGTCGACCGGCAGGAACTCCTCCACCGGTACACCGTCGTGGATGTGGGACACAAGGTGGTGGGTGTCGGATCGGTGGGTCTGCTCGCGTTCGTCGTCCTCTTGCAGGGGCGCGATGTCAATGACCTGCTCGTCTTGCTAGCGAAGCAGGCGGTCAGGAGCGTGTTGGCGCCGTTCACCGGACTTGCGGTCCCGACACCACCCGGGCGTCGTGTCGTCACGGGTCAGCGCGTGATGCAGGCGGCCTCGGATGCCTTCCTCGGGTGGGTCGACGGACCCAGCGGTCGCTCGTTCTACGTGCGGCAGCTACGTGACATGAAATGGTCGCCGGACTTGACCAAGATGAGCAGTCGCGCATTCCGGGCCTACGCCGCGCTGTGCGGTACCGCGCTCGCGCGGGCACATGCGCGGTCCGGTGATGCGATCGCGATCTCGTCCTATCTCGGTTCCTCAACGCGCTTCGCGGAGTCGGTGACCCACTTCGCCGTGTCCTACGCCCATCAGAACCGGTCGGACTTCCGTGCCTTCACCGATGCGATCGCGTGCGGCCGGATCACGGCCGGGGACGAGGCCGAGGGGTTGGGGCTCAGCATCGACGCGAAGGGCAATGTTGTCCTCGGGTCCGCAGCACAGTCCTCGGGCGGGTAGGCCCGCTTTGACAGCCCAGGGGGCTCCTGACAGACTGGAAAAAAGAACGGTGTTCATACTGGGGTGAGTGTGCGACGCGGGCTGGGTTTCGGTCGAGTCGGCTGCGCCGGCGCCCTCGGCCTCCTGGTCGGACTCATCCCGGCGATGCCCGTCCAGGCGGCAACCAAGACCGCGGTCACGATCCAGGGTGGCCCTACCTCGGTGAGCGACCGGACGCCGGTCACATTGTCCGCCGACATCTACGTTCCCGACATCACGCCAGCACCCGCAGTGATCCTGGCCCACGGTTTCGGTGGCAGCAAGGAGTCGGTAGTTGACCAGGCGACCGACCTGGTCAACGCCGGCTTCGTCGTGGCGGCCTACACCGCACGTGGATTCGGGGATTCCACTGGCACGATCTCGATGAATTCTCCCGAGTTCGAGATCGCCGATGCAACCCGCGTCATCGACTACCTGGCGAGTCTGGCCAGCGTAGAAATAGAGGGCCCGAACGATCCGGTGGTGGGTGTGGCCGGGGGTTCCTACGGCGGTGCGCTCTCGCTCATGCTCGCCGGTTACGACGAGCGCGTAGATGCGGTGGCCGCGGACATCACCTGGAACGACTTGGAATCATCCTTGTTCGGGCAGAGCATGATCGGCGCGAAGGACCCCGGTGTTTACAAGCAGCTCTGGACGTCGGTCTTCTTCAGTTCCGGGCTGGACTCCCCGCCGGGACAGGCGGACCTCTGCGGCCGATTCTCACCGGAGTGGTGCGCCGCGTACACCGAGGTCGCAACAACGGGTGCTCCAACACAGGCATCGCGCGCACTGATGCGGCGATCCTCGCCCATCAGCATCACCGACCGGATCACGGTCCCCACGCTGCTCGGTGGAGGTCAAGCGGACTCGCTCTTCCCGCTCCAGCAGGTGAATGCGAATGCGCAGCAGATCCGCGCTGCCAATCCGGACACTCCCGTCAAAGTCGTGTGGCATGCCCAGGGCCATGACGGTGGTGCGGATGAATCGGAGCGGCTCACCGCTCTGACACGTTCGTGGTTTCAGGCGTACCTCGCCGACGGACCCGCGGTGCCCGCGGACTTTGAGGCGTCGCTGGTGGCGAGCTCCGCCCTCGACGACCGCGAGTCCGACACGGTCGAGGTGCTGACCAGTCCCCGCTACCCGGGCCTCGCGGGAGATACGCAGCGCGCGATCGCCCTCGCGGGCCCACCCCAGCGGATCCTGGCTCCGGCCGGAGGGGTGCCCGCGGCCGTGAGCTCCCTTCCCGGTATCGGCTCCCTCGGCGGGCTGCTCTCCCTGCTCGATACCCGGGTAGCACCGAACCAGAGTGCCCAGTTCATCTCGGAGCCCCTCGCGGCACCGCTCCAGATCATCGGTGCCTCGCGAGTGAGTCTGGAGGTGGCCAGTGACGTTGCACGAACGGCCACGTTGTTCGTGGGACTGCGCATCCAGACCGGTGCCGGTGCACTCCTGCTCCCCAACGGTCTCGTCGCGCCGGTGAACGTCAGCGTGGGGCCGACTCCGCAGCGTGTGGATGTTGAGTTGCCCGCCATCGTCGCGGACGTCGCCGCGGGCGATCGACTCGTCATCACCGTGAACACCACCGACCAGGCGTTCCGGATGCCCGGTGACCCTGCGGTCTACACCGTTGCTCTCGCCGATCCGGCCCTGGTGGTCCCCGAGGTCGAGATGACGGGGAGCGCGTCCGGACTTCCCCTGTGGGCATGGCCGCTCATCGCCCTCGGCGTCCTTCTGCTGGTCGTGCTCACCCTGCGTCTTCTCCGGCCACGTGTCACCGGGGCACGGACGCGACCCGACCTCGCGGAAAGCCCGCTCGTGATCGAGGGACTCGTCAAGCAATTCGGCAAGGGCGTCCGCGCTGTGGCCGGCGTGGACTTCACCGTGCCCCGCGGTGTGGTGCTCGGTCTGCTCGGCCCCAACGGTGCCGGCAAGACCACGACGATGCGCATGGCGATGGGCCTCATCCAGCCCACCGAGGGCAGCGTCTTCGTCTTCGGCGAGCGCGTCACGCCGGGAGCCCCCGTGTTGTCGCGGATCGGTGCCTTCGTCGAAGGTCCGGGATTCCTGCCGCACCTGTCCGGTCGCGAGAACCTCGATCTCTATTGGCGGGCAAGTGGCCGATCGGGTGAGCCGTACCTCGAGCAGGTTTTGGAGATCGCCGGGCTGGGTCCGTCCATCGACCGCAAGGTGCGCACCTACAGCCAGGGCATGAAGCAGCGTCTGGGGATCGCCCAGGCGATGCTCGGTATGCCGGACATCCTGCTCCTGGACCAACGGACTCGATCCGCCCCAGATCCGCGAGATGCGCCAAGTGCTGCATGACTACGCCACCGATGGGCGCACGGTGATCCTGTCATCGCACCTCCTCGGCGAGGTCGAGCAGACGTGCACCCACGTTGTCGTGATGCACCGCGGGACCGTGGCGGCGACGGGGACCGTGGCCGAGTTGCTCGCGGGCCGTCGTGGTCAGCAGCTCGAGGACGTCTTCATGGACCTCGTGGGATCTGACCACCTCGTCAATGCCGGTCCGCTGCCGGAAGGGGATCGCTGATGGAGCAGTACTCGGCACAGCGCACTCTCAGCGTCCGCGTGGAGTTGATCCGTCAGGTGCGTCGTCGGCGTACGGCGGTCGCCTTCGCCCTCGTCATCGCACTGCCGATCATCGTTGTGCTTGCCGTCAAATTCGGGCCTTCCTCCAGCGGCCGCGGCGGATTGGCGGACGGGGATCTCGATGTCTTCGGACTGCTTGCCTCGGGACCGTGGAACTTCGCCGTGAGCGGGCTGCTCTTCTCGTCCGCGTTTCTGCTGGTGATCCTCGCGGCGATGTTCCTGGGCGACACCGTCGCGAGCGAGGCCTCCTGGGGAACGATGCGCTACTTGCTGGTGGCACCCGTTCCCCGACGCAGATTCCTCTTCGTCAAATTGACCGTTGGACTGCTGTTGACCCTGGCGGTGTTGCTGGTCCTCGTCATCGCAGGCTTCTTCGTAGGTCTCCTCGCGTTCGGCAGCGCTCCGTTGGCCAGTCCGTTGGGGGGCACGCTCAGCGCCGGGGAATCCACGGTGCGCCTCGCGGTTATCACCGGGTACATCGCGGTGACCCTGCTCGTTCCGGCGGGTATCGCCTTCCTCGCCAGTGTGTCCACGGACGTCCCACTGGGTGCCGTGGGCGCGGCCGTTGTCATCGTGATCTTCGCGAACATCCTCGATGCCATCGAGGCCCTCGGCTCTCTACGCGAATTCCTGCCGGCCAACTACACCCGGGCGTGGGCCGATGCCCTCGGCTCGGTCATCGTCTGGGACCAAATGGCCGTCGGCTTCGCCTACAACGTGGCAGTCTTCGTGGTGCTCGTCGGCATTGCCGTGCTGAAGTTCGAAAGGAAGGACATCCTGTCGTGACCGAATCGACCGACCTTTCCGCGTCGGTCGTCATCGTCGGCAGTGGCATGGGTGGCGGGACTCTCGCCTGGGGTCTGGCCCAGCGCGGCATCGACTGTCTCGTCGTCGAGCGCGGATATGCACTCCCGCGCGAGCCGCAGAACTGGGACCCGCGAGCCGTGTTCGTCGATCGGCGCTACAAGCCGCTCGAGATGTGGTCCACGCCGGACGGTGGTTCGTTCGCACCCGGGGTGCACTACGTCGTCGGGGGCAACACGAAGGTCTATGGCTCGAGCCTGCCCCGTCTCCGGGAGTCGGACTTCCTCGAGCGCCGATTCCCGAGCGGCGTCTCACCGGCGTGGCCGTTCACCTACGCCGATCTCGAGCCCTACTACTGCGATGCGGAGGACCTGTATCGCGTGCATGGAGATGAGTCCGATCCGTTCGCTCCACCCCGCAGCAGGGCCTACCCCTATCCCGCGCTTGCCCAGGAGCCCTACATCGACGACCTACTTGAGCGTCTTCGCGCGCAGGGTCTCCATCCGGGCGCCACGTCGATGGGAGTGGACCTGCGGGAGGGCGGCTCCTGCATCCGGTGCGGCACGTGCGATGGATTCCCCTGCCAGGTGTGGGCGAAGTCCGATTCCGAAGTGTGTGCGTTACGCCCAGCCATCGACACCGGTCACGTGCGGTTGGTCGAGGGAGTGACAGTGCGTCGGCTCGAGTCCCGCGGGGACCGGGTCATCGCACTCGAGGCCGACCGCGCGGGGGAGCCGATCCGCATCACGGGCGGTGTGTTCGTCCTCTCGGCGGGTGCAGCGAACTCCGCCGCACTCCTGCTCCGATCGGCATCCGATGAGCGTCCCCAGGGACTGGCGAATGCCACGGGACTCGTGGGACGCAACTACATGGTGCATAACAACACGCACATTGCGGCAGTGGCGCCCTTCCGGATGAACGATGTCGTGTTCCAGAAGACCGCGGCCGTGAACGACTTCTATGAGGATCTCGGTGACGGCTACGCGGGAGGCACCCTGCAACTCATCGGCAAGGTCCAGGGGTCGATGATGAAGACCCACGCGACCACGGTGCCGGAGTTCGTCCTCGACCGGTTCGCCGATCGCAGCGTCGAGTGGCTCGTCATGAGCGAGGACATCCCCGATCCTCAGAACCGGATCACCCTGGATGCGCGCGGCGGAATCGTGGTGCAGTGGCGGCGCACGAACTACGACCGCCACGAGAAACTCCTCGCCACGGCAAAGTCGATCTTCCGCCGCGCCGGCTACCCGGCCGTCTTCGAGCAACGTTTCACCATCGACATGAACAGCCACATGTGCGGAACGGCCGTAGGCGGGAGTGACCGGAGCACGAGTGTGCTCGATCCATGGTGTCGTGCGCATGATGTCCCAAACCTCTTCCTCGTCGACTCCGCCTTCTTCCCCTCCAGCGCGGCGCAGAATCCGGCGATGACGATCGCGGCGCAGGCACTGCGGGTGGCCGCCGAGGTCAACTGGTCGGCTGCCGCATGACTTGGCAGGGTGCCGGCTATGCCTCGTAAGCCTGCTCTTCGAGTGATCACCATCAACCTCAATGGGATCCGGGCTGCTGCCCGTCGCGGAGGACTGGACTGGCTGCATGCGGCCGCACCGCAGGTGATCTGCATGCAGGAGGTTCGGGCGACGGACGCGCAGGTGGCCGAGACGCTCGCGGGGACACCCTTCGAGACATGGCACGTGGCGCACACCGAGGCACCGCAACTCGGTCGCGCCGGTGTCGCGGTTCTCAACGCACAACCGTTCGCGGCAGTGCGCGACCATGTTCGAATCGACGATGTCGACGGACTCGGACGGTGGATCGAGGTCGATATCGAGTCACCCCTCGGCCCGCTGACGGTGGTGTCCGTATACATCCACACGGGTGAGGCGAATACCCCCAAGCAAGTGGAGAAGTACGCCTTCCTCGAGGGAATGGATGCTCGGCTGAAGTCGCTTGCATCGCGCGCCACACGCACGGGACGCGAGGTTCTGGTCTGTGGTGACTTCAACGTCGCGCATCACGAGGTCGATATCAAGAACTGGAAGGGGAATCGCGAGTCGGCGGGCTTCCTCCCCGAGGAACGTGCCTACCTCGACCGCTGGTTCGCCAAGCAGTGGGTCGATCTCGGGCGCACCCTCGGCGGACCGGGACCGGGGCCCTACACCTGGTGGTCGTGGCGCGGCCGAGGTTTCGACACCGACGGAGGATGGCGCATCGATTACCAGGTCGCGACCCCGCGCCTGGCGGCACGTGCCCAGACCGCGACCGTCGGCAAGGCGCCGACGTATGCCGAGCGGTGGAGTGACCACGCCCCCCTCGTCGTCGACTTCGCCTAACGACGGAAGCCCTGCCGCCCGCGGGCGGTCAGGGCTTCAACGTCAGGTCCGCAGACCCTCGTCCGAACCTCGGGCTAGAGATTGCGCGAGAAGATCGCGTCGATCTCTGCGAGATCCGAGGGACCCATCGCCTGGCGGCGCTGGCGATCCCACTCACGGTAGATCTGGCGGCGGCGGCCCGCCTCCGGATCCGACTGATGGTCGAACAGGTGCGCGAACAACTTGCCGAAGGAATTCACGGAGGATCACTCCATTTTCTTCTCGTGTGGCCCGGGGGTTTCCCGGGCTCATCCCCAGTATGCCCCAGATTTGTCCAGCGACACGACAAATAGGGGCACTTTGTGCGTCAATTCACAAAGATTCCATCGGAAGGCCATCCTGGAATACGCCGTAGGTGCCCGTGGTGGAGGATGAGGCGGTGGCGCCCCCGATCACCTACTCGCCGAAGGTGTTCATTCCCTTGACCCACCTGTGCCGGGACGCCTGCGGATACTGCACCTTCGCCCAGAGCCCCCGGCGGGCTCGGGCCCCCTACCTCGAACTCGACGAAGTCCGCGCCATCGCCCGGCAGGGTGCCCAGGCCGGGTGCCACGAGGCCCTCTTCACCCTCGGCGAGGCCCCGGAGGAGCGCTATCCCGAGGCGCGCACCTGGCTCGACGAGCGCGGCTACACCTCCACTGTGGACTACCTGGTGGCCGCATGCGCCGCGGTGCTCGCCGACTCCGGACTACTCCCGCACGCGAACGCCGGGGCGCTGACTCGTGAGGACCTGGTGCGGCTGCGGTCGGTGAGCCCAAGCCAGGGGATGATGATCGAATCCCTGAACCGCGATCTTCCCGCCCATCGGGGCGCACCGGACAAGACTCCCGAACGCAGGTTGGCCACGTTGGAATGGGCGGGGGAGTTGTCGATCCCGTTCACCACGGGCATGCTCGTCGGGTTCGGCGAGTCGCGTTCCGATCGCGTCGAGGCTCTCGAGGCGATCGCCGCCAGCCATCTGCGCCACGGTCACGTGCAGGAAGTGATCGTGCAGAACTTCATCCCAAAGCCGGAGACCGCCATGCGCAACGCGCCCGCGTGCACGGTGGAGGACCTGGTGGATGCGATCGTGCTGGCGCGCACGATCCTGCCTGCGGACATCGCGGTGCAGGCACCACCAAATCTCGTGGACGACCCCGGTGTGTTGCTCGATGCCGGGGTGTCGGACTTCGGCGGCATCTCGCCGGTCACCGCAGATTTCGTCAATCCGGAGCGACCCTGGCCCCAGATCGAGAACCTTCGCGGGATCACGAATCGGCACGGACGCGAACTGGTGCCGCGTCTCACCGTGCATCCGGCATTTGTCCGATCGATGGATCGGTGGATCGCACCCGAGTTACATACCGGCGTTCGTGATCGATCCGATGCCGAGGGCTTCGCGCGCGATGATCCGGGCGCGGTGTTCCGCGAGGAGTACCGCCAGTCCGTGAATGTCGGGACGGGTGCCGAGGTGGCGCTGACCGGTCGCCGATCCACCGCGTGGTACGCGGGTTCCGACGTGACCGCACCGGTGATCCCGGAGGAGGCGATCACCTCGGGCGCCGTCGCCGAGGTTCTGCGCGGCGTGGAACTCGGCCAGGAGGTAGGAATCGAGGAGATGGTCGCGCTGTTCGGCGCGCGCGGTCGTGAGGTCGCGGCGGTTGCCGCAGTAGCCGACCAGATTCGCGCCGATGTGGTCGGCGATGTGGTCACCTTCGTCGTGAACCGGAACATCAACTACACCAACGTCTGCACGTTCAAGTGCACGTTCTGCGGATTCTCCAAGGGTCCCCTCTCTCTGAATCTCCGTGGCACGCCCTACCTCTTGACCGACGAGGAGATCGCCTCGCGGGTGCGTGAAGCGGCCGACCGCGGTGCAACGGAGGTGTGTCTGCAGGGGGGAATCCACCCGGACTTCGATGGTGAGTTCTACCTGCGAGTCGTGCAGATCGCCCGCGCCGCCGCACCCGACATCCACGTCCACGCCTTCACCGCCCTCGAAGTCTCCGAGGGAGCACGGCGGCTCGGGATCGATGTCCGCGACTACCTGATCACGCTGCGGGACGCAGGTCTTGCCTCACTGCCCGGCACCGCCGCCGAGATCCTCGATGATGAGGTGCGCGCGGTTATCTGCCCGGACAAGGTGACTACCCAGGAGTGGCTCGACGTCCACGAGGTCGCACATGAGATCGGCCTCGCCTCCAACGTCACGATCATGTTCGGCAGTATCGAAGAGCCCGTGCATTGGGCCCGCCACATCGAGCGCACCCGTGCCGTGCAGCGACGAACCGGAGGGTTCACGGAGTTCATCCCGTTGCCCTTCGTGCACATGGCCGCGCCGATGTACCTCAAGGGCCGTGCGCGGCGCGGCCCCACCTGGCGCGAGGTCGTCCTCATGCACGCGGTGGGCCGCATCGCCTACCGCGGGTACATCGAGAACGTCCAGGCCTCGTGGGTCAAGCTCGGGATGGACGGCGCACGGCAACTACTCGGTGCGGGCGTAAACGACCTCGGCGGCACGTTGATGGACGAGAACATCTCGCGTGCGGCCGGGGCCAGTCACGGTCAGGGACTCGAGCGCTCGGACTTCGAAGCGATCGTCGCCCCCCTCGGCCGTACGCTGCAGCAGCGCACCACCCGCTACTCCCGCCCGATGGAGATCGCCGTATGAAGCTCCGCACCACGCAGTCCACTGTCATCACCACCCACCGCGAGGCGGGTGCAGACGTGAACCCACCCACCGTCGTGGGTGTGGCGGCTATCGCGGTCGAGAATCCGCTCGCCGGACGGGGGAGTGCTGCGGATCTCGGTGAGATGGAAGCCCTCGGCGCAGAGGCGGCCGCGTACCTCGTGACCGCATGC
>Ga0194116_10008746_pt1 | contig 10187 bp, 6 predicted proteins | sample TA2MahsurfametaG_4_FD_148617 | JGI IMG/M metagenome (GOLD analysis project Ga0194116, IMG submission 148617) | Freshwater microbial communities from Lake Tanganyika, Tanzania - TA2015008 Mahale S9 surface | ecosystem: Environmental > Aquatic > Freshwater > Lake | place: Tanzania: Lake Tanganyika... | reverse complement strand
TCCGTGCCGTCGCCGCCGCCGGCCGTCACCGCCTCCTTCGCGCTTACGCCGGCCAGCGCCAAACCCGAGGAGGCCAGCAGGCCCGACCGGATGAAGGTGCGCCGTGAAGGGGATGCTGGCGCCGGCAGGTCGCGAGGCGTTTCCGATCTGGGGTGGACTGCCTTGAGGTTCGGGATTGAATTGATCATCCCTCCCTATGTCCGCGGTCTTCAGTTTTGTCAGGTCAATCCTGCGATCCAGCGCAGGCGCGCCGCAATCCGCCCGCGACAATCACGGAGGCGGGGAAGGAGAACCGAGCGCAAGGAATCGTCCCGCGTGAGCCCGGTCCCGGGGCTTGGCCGGATCCAAGGCCTTGCGGGCTGGTCGGCGCGGTTCATTCGCCGCTCGATCCCGTTGTGACGAATAACGGTGGGGACGTTTGAGCCCGCGTGGCTCGGCCGCGCCTTCGTTTCCCCGCGTGACGGGTGGTTCGGCCGGAGTCAGTCGGCCCGCAGCGCCGACATCTCGATCCGCCGGATACGCAATCGGTTCAATCCACCCACCTTGCTGTCGCCCGCGCAGTATCCGAGCAGCACGGCGTCACCGGTAAAGTGGATCGCCGTGTAGCAATACCAGCCGTCGGGGTCCTCCTCGAGGCGGGTACGCGCGGGCCATGTCCGCCCGCCGTCCTTGGAGATCGCCGCCACCAGCGGGCTGCGCTTGCCCTTGGGGAAGGGAAACCGGCCGGAGTGATCGTTGTAGATCACCAGGAGGTCGGCGGAGCCCGGAAGGCGTTTGATGCTGGCGGGAGAAAGCGGGGACTCCACCGCGGTGGGGACGGGGGCGCTCCAGGTTTTTCCAGCGTCCCGCGAAGCGAATCCGTATTGGGCTCCCTGGTCGGTGCGCGCCCAGCCGAGCAACGTCCGGTCCGCCAGCTCCACGACACCGGGCTCCTGGAAGCCGCTCCGGCTCACGACCGGCATCCCCCACCACGTGTCGGCCTCTCGCCAAGAGAGCCCCTCGTCGTCGGAGAGGTACCAAAGAGCGATCGCGCGCGAGTCGAACGAACGGCTGCTCGACGGATCGGTCTGGCGGGCGCGGTGAAAACCCACCGGGGCCACGAGGCGGCCCGAGGCGAGTTGCACAACCCGGTCGTTGTTGAGCACGAAATAACCTGGCGCGGAAACCATCAGGACCGGACTGCTCCAGGTCCGGCCCTCGTCGACCGAAGTCCGCATCCACGGCCGGCAGTCCAACCAGCTGTTCTTGCGCAGGTAGAAGAGGGCCAGTTTTCCCGAGGCTAGCCTAAGCAGAGAGACGCTCATCACGTTGGCGCCGCCCTCGTTGTCGATCACGACGCGAGGCTTCGACCACGTCCGGCCCTCGTCGCCTGACTCGATTCCCACGATGCGCGCGGGATGGTGGTCTGACGCGCCGCCGTAAAATTGGGTGTAGCAGAACCAGATTCTCCCGTCCGCGAGCGTGGCGAAAGCACCCTCCGAATTGCGCGGGTTTTCCGGACTCGGATTGATGTCGAGGACGGGAACGCCGCCCCGGAGTTGCGACGCGAGCCCCGCCGCGGCGCACGCGAGGATCACGAGACGCGCGGTGAAGGCGCGCCGAAACTCAGGCTTCGATTTGTTCATCGTTTCCTCCATGGGGTCGTCGTTTTTTCGTCGGTCAGGAACGTGCAGGCTGGCCGTTTTGCAAGGGAAACGTTTCTGGAAGGAAACTGGATTTTCAGGAGTTTGGATTGGGGAGGGGTTTATCTTCAGGTTGTTCGGGCTACTTCGCTACGACGAGATGTACCGGTTCACCGACATTCATGCCAAAGTGCGTGGACACCCACTGATTTCCCTCGAAGCTAACCGGATTACCTTCAGTGCCCAGGTCTACAAGAAGCGGAGTCGTGGAGAGCATCGAGGTCGGTTCTACAACAACCTCCATCCGACATTCCTCGCATGGTTGAAGAAGTTCCATGCAGAGGATGCCTCACTGCACTGTGGTGAGTGGGCCGAGCGATCAGTGCGCCGATCGGTCAAAGACGACCGTAATCTCCTCCGTCACTCAGCGATCACCTATCACTGCCTTGCCTTTAAGAATCCACTTCAAACCGCCTACATTGCCGGAAACTCAGTGGGGATCATCCAGAACCACTACCTCAACATGAATGTCCCGGAGGCTGATGCTCTGAGGCTGTATGACCTCACACCGGCTAAGGCCGTAGAACTGGGAATTTTATGAAAGACTCCGAATCCAATCACTACCCTCGAAGGTCGAACTCTAATTAACAAAAATTGCTTTACCGTGGATTTTTTTCTCGGTGCCGCTGTTTCCTTGGTAGGTGTTCATTTGATCGAACACTTTCTCAACTAATACACCATTTGCTCCTAGTGCTGCAGCTTTTTCGCGCAGGGCAGTGACGGCTCCATCCATTTTGCCCTGGTCCGTCCATCCAGACTTTCCTGTAGCGTCAATGATGGCAACAACCTCAAAATTCGAAGGAGCCTGATAGTAAATCTTCACGAGCTGTGGAGCAATCGGCGCTCTGGCTGTGCCGACCAACACCGCCGAACTCGAGTTGCAGCCACTAAAAATACTGAGCAGGCCTGCAACCAAGAGGGCCAACGGAAGAAGTCGAAAGATGCTTTTGGAGGGTTGCATAGGATTATAATGAGTTCTTACCGCCACGGCCTTAGGGATAGAGCATTTGGCTCGCGGATTGCAAGCTTGGCGGAGACTCGAGAATTAAAGTACTGCGGCAATCCGGATAAACGATTTCCGCATCCGAAATCAGGCCTTCGAATCCGACACCTCCGTCATCATACTCCACCATCAGGGTTCCTTTCTCAGTTTGGTTGAAGGACCATACATCTTGGTAGGATTCACCTTCGTAGCGATACCCCTCACCCTCGAGATTGATAGAGTCTCCAGCTTCGATTTGCTTCCACACATTGACCGGCACCTGAAGTGTGTGCGGCTCGTCACTCCAGATAACGGTTATCTCAACCGGCTTCTGTTTCGCTTTCATGGAGTCACAGCTATCTGCACCTAGCTATGCGTTCAACCCTTCAGAACCATGGGAGAAATTGGTTTTAACATGGTTTCTCACCCCTGTGCATGTCTTCTAGCAGACAACTCAGAAGAACCATTTAAAACGGGTTTCTCCCACCTACACCCCTGATCCGGCTGGGATTCCTGCTCTCTCGAATATTTTCGAGAAATCTTGGCCTGCCCCCCTAGATTTTTCACGAGGCCATGTAAGTATGGGCAGCGTAATTTAATACCGCCTATGTGGTCTACGCCTCTTCTAACTCATTCTACTGAAAGGAAACTGGATTTTCAAGGGGATCGGATCCGGGAGGGGTTTACTGAAAGGAAACTGGATTTTCAAGGGGATCGGATCCGGGAGGGGTTTAAGGGGAGGGTGCCGGTTAAAAACGGAGTCGGACCCCTGTAGTCCCCCAACCCTACTGGAAGGAAACCGACTGGAAGATCGCGTGGGTCGAAGCCTCCTGGAAAACCCACGACTTGAAGCTCGCCCGCCGCTTGCTGGCGAGCTTGCGTCCCGGGGAGGTGTTGGTCGCCGACCGCGCCTACTGCGGCTGGCTCTTTCTCGTCCAACTCCTGGCCCAAAAGGTCGACTTTGTCATCCGGCTGCATCAGGCCCGGCCCGTTCGTTCCGGTCGCCGGCGCTCGTGGCTCGAAACCTGGCTCAAGCCCCGTCGCCCGTCGGACCAATCGCGCCGCGCGTGGAAAAAACGGCCCGCTTCCCTGCTCGTGCGTTTGGTGCGTTTTCAGGTGCAGACCCGCGGCTTCCGCCCGCACCAAGTGACCGTGGTCACTTCGCTGCTCGACGCCAAAGCGTTCCCGGACTCCGCCATCGCGGCGCTCTACGCCCGCCGCTGGCAGGTCGAACTCCACTTCCGCCAGATCAAAACCAACCTCGCCCTCGACGTCCTACGCGGTCAATCGCCCACCGTCGTGGAACGCGAGCTGTGGATGCACGTGATCGCCTACAATCTCATCCGTGCACTGTTATTGGAGGCGGCCCTCGCCCACGACGTGCCGGTCGAACGCCTCAGCTTCAAGGGCGCACTCGACGCCCTCCAGGCCTGGGCCTCCCGCGCGCTGCCGTCCCGCCGACATCGCCAACTGGCTCGCCGCACCCTGCTCGCCCGCATCGCCCGCGACCAAGTGCCGTCGCGGCGGTGGCGGGCGGCACAGAAGTTGTGGCGAGCAGCAGGGCGAGGACGAGTGCGAGGAGAGTCTTCATCTCAAAAAACCGCAGTTGGAACCACAGATTTCACAGATGGGCCTGGCGCGGCGTAGCCGCAATTGTCGAACAACTCACGAAACTCGCCGTCTGAATTTGCACGCAGGAAAGCAACATTCTTATGGATTGTGGCACAGATGACCAATCCATTACGAGTTCTTGAACCTTCACCACGAAGGTGAACAGCGGGTGCGGGGTAATGTTGCGAAAATTCTCCGCATCCGCGTAATCGGTGCAATCTGTGGTTGGTTTGAATCGCCGACGGGTCCATTCCCCGGAGCTTGCTCGGATCGGTCCGGCGATTCCACGAGCCCGTTCCGCGTAGCGGTCGCTTGGCCAGGATGCCCCGAGGTTTGCCTCGGGGTGGCGAAGCGAAGGGCGCGTGTTCACTCGCGGAAAACAGGATCGTACGGAAAGGGTTGAGAAGAATCCGGGTCAAGGGTTGGACGACGTGCGGACATCGGTGCAATCGGCCGTGGCGGTCAACACGGGTACGCCTTCGAGCCGTGAATCCGTGGCGACGTTGCCGCGCACGACGGCGCCGTGCACGTTGCTCAACTGGATCGCCGCCTTGACGGGGCGGCGAAAGACCGCCCGTGAATTGTTCTCGAAGCGGTTGCCCGTCACGACCACGTCGCGGGCCGCGTGGAGTTCGATCGGGCGTTCCGGGTTGTCGCGGAAAACGTTGTCGGCGATCAGCAGGTTGCGATGCAGCGGCGTGGCGCCATCGCCGCGCAGGAAGTTGACGTGGAGACTGGACGGTGGGTGGCGGGGTGCGAGCAGGCCGCAGTTCTCGATCACATTGCGGCGGATCACATAGTCGGCCGCCGCCAGGCCCTCGAACGGGGTGTTGCCGAGGTGGAGACCGCAGCCGCCAAGGTCGGCGAACCGATTGTGCTCCACCAGGCCGCCCGTGCCTTTCAGGACGAGCCCGTTGCGCAGGCCGTCGCGCGCGACGTTGTGCCGCCAGACAAACTGGTTGCACATCGCGTCGGCGTTGTAGACGTGCGTGCCCTCGGTGGTCTTCTGGCCCGTGCGGCGGCTGGGCTCAACCGGGCCCACGTCGCCGTCGAGCGTCACCTCCGTCTCCCGGCCCGCGGTGTGCGCCGCGAGCACGCGCCGCTCGCTGACAAGCCTCGAATTCGCCATGTCCCAGAACTGCAGGCGGTCCCCGGGCCGCAGGTCCGCCCGCTCGAGGCGCACGCGGTCGGCGGCGAGTTTGGATCGTAGGTAGATCACGGTGGCGTTCACGTGCAATGTGTCGTCGCCCACCGCCTCGAAGATGCAGCCCTCCACCCAGGGCCCGATGCGCGCGTTATGGTGATTGTGACCGCCATTGGGCACGGATTGGAAGCGCTCCGGGCGCCGCAGCAGCCGGCAGCCGATGATGCTGAGGCGATCGGTGTGGTCGCTCTGGAAACCGATCCCGGGCGTAGCGTAGAGAGTGAGCCCGCTCAGCACCACCTGGTCCGAGTTGCCGATCTGGAAGCCATTGCCGGAGCGGCCGGCGGCGCGCACAAAGATGTCGCCGGGCGCGAACTCGGCGGTCTGCGCCGGCTCGAACGGCGCGATGCGGTACCGGCGGTTTCCGATTTTCTCCTTCACGGCGGAGAGCAGCAATACCGGCGCGCCTTCCTTGGGCCCGCGGGTCGCCGGGTTGCGCAGCAGGGCGCCGGCGCCGCTTTGCGCCCGGTCGACGAAGCCGGCGCGGTCGAGCTCCTCGTAGAGTGGGAAGCCGGGCAGCACCTCGACGTCGACGGTGCCGGCGGCCCGATCGACCGAGATGACCCGCGCGGCGGTCTCGGGCGGTGGGTCGTAGTCGATCGTGAGATTCTTGATCTGGATGCGCTGGCACTCCTCGAGGCGGGCGACGTAGGAGGGTTTGGGTCGCGTGGTGACCACCACCGTGGCGCCGTTGCCGTCGATGACGAGGTCGCGGAACTGCCGGCAGGGGAAAAGCGACTCCCCCTCGAGGGCGACGCGATAGGTCGCGGCCGAAAAACGCAGCGTGGCGGGGGCGGCCGCGGCGGCCTGCGCCAGCAGGTCGAGAATCTGCCGGTGGGTCGCGCCGGGCGGCACGGTGAAGACGCGCTCCGGCGGCCGGATCGTGAAACGGCGCGGCGTCGACCAGGGACTCCGCACGCCGCCTGCATCGACTCCAGCCACGCGCCACCAGTAGTCGCCGGCCGGCAGCTCCCGATCGGACACATACCGCGTGATGACCGCGGCGAGGCGGTCCTCGTCCGCGATCCTTTCGAATCCGGCATCGTGGGCGATCTGCACCAAGTAATCCGGCATCGCGTCGGCCCGCGGCGCGAACACCTGACTCCAGGAGAGGTGGGGAATCGAAACGGCCAGGACCGCGCCGTCCGCGGGCTCCGCAGGCAACGGTGCCACCGGCGCGGCGGCGCGCGCCGAACCGGCGAGGGCCAGGAACAGGCAGCAGATCGCAGTGACGGTTCGTTTGACCATGGTGATTGACAGTGAGGAGACCCGATGCTGCGGCCGGCAGGAAGGGGTTGTTTCGCGCCATTGACAACCGACACCGTAGAAAAGCCGGCCCGACGCCCGATCGGGCCGCACCCGGTTCTTACCACAGCACCTGGCAGAGGGCATGTCGTCAGAACATGAGTTCCAGGCTGAGCGCGTACGCGCGCGGGGTCTCGATCACGGTGAAGACGGATTCGCCGAAGGCGTTGACGCGGCTCGAGCGGTAGGACTTGTCGCCGGTCAGCACGTTGCGGACGTTGCACTGCACGCGGTAGCGCAGGCGATCGTTCAGCCGGCCCGAGTAGGCGACGAACACGTCGAGATTGAACTCGTCGTCGCCGTAGTAGGGATGATCGAGATCGATTTGCGGCACGGGGTATCCGCCGCTGATGATGCCCGACTCTTCCGCCGGGAAGCCGAGCACGGGCTTGCTGCGCCAGCGCACGGCGCCGCCCGCCCTCACCCCCCGGAGCAGGCCGTCCTTGAAATTATAGGACGCATTGAGGTTGGCGCGGTACTTCCGGCCGGCGTCGATCGGCTTGTCGTTGCGCTGCAGGGCGGCGTTGAGCGCCGACTGCGTGACGCTGTCGTAGAACTCCTTCATCGTCATCTGGCGCAGCGTGCCGTTTGGCTGGCGGACGGTGTAGTTGTTGGCGTTGGCGCCCTGGTAGGGAATGTTCGCCCAGCCCACGTTGCCCGCCAGATCGCGGAGGTTCGGGTCGGACCAGACGGGCAGGCGCAGCTTCACCCAGTTCTCCCAGTCGCGGCTGACATTGCTCTCCACCGTTTCGTTCTTGGCGGCGGTGATCCGAAGGTCGAGGTTGCCCAGGCGGGTGCCGGCGGTGATCTCGTAGCCCTGCGAGGTGAGATCGCCGGTGATCGGATGGAAGGCCGAGTTGAGGCCGAAGGGCTTGTCGGCGGTCCAGGAATTCGGGTTGGTCAGGCCCTGCTGCAGGATCAACTGCTCGTAGGGCGGCGAGCCGAGGGCATCGGCGCGATCATCGACCACCTTCTGGTAGGAGGTCTCAAGGCGGGCGGCCTCGATCCGCACAGTGCCGAAGCCGACGTTGGTGGCCTCTTTTTCCAGCGTGTAATGGCCGAATTTCAGGTAGCTGTTGCCGTTGGGGGCATCGAAGCGGATGGCATAATCGCGCGAGTTGCCAGCCGTGCCGGGGATGGGATCGCCGAAGGCGGTAAACTGGCCCGTGGGCAGGTTGAAGGTGGCGGACTCGTAGTAGGACAGCGACAGCCAGTCGAGGGGGCGGGCCGTCAGCCCGTAGGTGTGGCTGTTGGCCTGGTAGCTGACCTTGGTCGAGCTGTCCCAGGTGACGAATTCCGGATCGTCGAAGAAGCGCCATCCGCCGTTGCGCTGGTTCGGGCCGCCGAGCGCCTCCGTGGTGACGTTCATCTTCTCGCTGGTGACGCCGTCACGGCGGAGACCGAAATTGAGGATGAGGCGCTTGAACAGCCGCCCCTGCCAGGCAAACAGCCCCGATTCCAGTTGCGTCCGATTGCCGCTCGGCAGGCTGCCACCGAAGGGGGTGTTCCAGCCGCTCAGTTCAATCACCTGGCCTGTGGTGGGCTCGGTGACGGTGAGTCCGCCCGCCAGGAGTTCCTCGAGGGTGACCTGGCGTCCGCCGATGACCGGCGGCTGGGCGGTCACGTTGGCGCCGGTGTCGAAGTAGTGCTGATACAGGACGACCCGCCGGGCGCTGTTCAGCACGCCGTTGAAGTTCTGATAGCGCAGGTTGCCGAGCAGCCGGACCTGCACGGTCTGGGCCTTCTGGAAGGAATCCCGGAAGTTGTAGCTGGTGAGGAAGGAGTGCTCGCCCAGCCACTTCAACGCGCGGGGTGTCTCGGGCTCCCAGGCCAGCGACACGCGCGCCTCCTTCGTCTGCTCGAGGTTTTTCGCCCCGTTGGGCACCCCGGTCGTGTAGAGCTTCCCGAAATTCGGGTTGCGCGTGTACTGGGCCGGCAGGGGGGTCGGAATCACTTTCGCATCCAAGTCCCGGTTGGTCGCCCAGGGGACCGTGGTCGTGATCTGGTTGATGTCGGCCCGGTAGCCGAACTGCGTGTACTGCACGTAAGACTGCTGGAGCCGCCTCCATTCCTCCCAGTGGGCGCCGGCCTCGAGCGTGAGTCCCTTCCGGAGCCGCTGTTCGAGAAAGACGTCGTAGATGCGGGATCGAAACTCGTTGCGCACCCCCTCGCCCAGGAAGTTCTTGCCGACCATGGCCTCCACTTCGGGGAAGAGATGGATGTTCTGCGGGCTGAAGGTCACCCGCTCGACGCCGGTGTTGGGATCGCGCGCCGCCGGGCCGAACCGGGCGGGATCGAAGGCGATGGTCCCCGGACTGCTGGGCAGCTGATAGGCGCTGAAATGAAAGAACGGCAGCGGATTGGCGTTGTTACCCACCGGGAAGGCCACCGAGTCGCGCACCGCCCCGAAGGTGGCCGAGGCGACGCCGCGCACGTCGCGCGCCTGGATCGCGTCGTAGGCCGGCGTCGCCCAGTCGAACGGCAACTGTGGCGGGGGAAGGCTGCTCCGGTCCCGCATCGACTCGGCGTGCAGATAGATCGTCGTGTCGCGCCACGGCTTGGCCGTCAACGTGCCGTAAAGCCGCCGATCGCGGTCGTAGCTCGGCTTGATGAACGACGGGGTATTCTCGTCCAACGCCACGACGCGGACGGCGAGCCGGTTCCGCATGATCTGGCGGTTCACGTCGAGGACGAACCGGTGGCCGCCCTCGGAATCGGCCGTCAGCTGCGTGCTGCCGAAATTCCGCAGCTGCGCGGTCTTGAGCTTGGTGTTGGCCACGCCGGCGGGCTCGCCGAGGCTGAAGATGAGCGACTGCGCGCCGCTGCCGACCTCGAACCGATCCGCGTTGTAGGTATCGGTCTTCGTGATGCTGCTGAAGAGATTGCGCGAGGTGGAAAAGCTGGACGGCTGGACCCCGCGAATCCGCCCCACCTCCTTGCCGCTCCAGTAGGCGGCGCCGCCATCCTGGGGCGAGACGTACTCCTCGAGATTCTCGACGTTGATCGAATAACGGAAGGCGTCGTCGAGCGAGGTGAAGTTAAAGTCCCGCATGAACTCGGGCGTGAAGACCTCGATCTGCGAGGGGATGTCCTTGATCTGTTGCTTGAACCGCCCGCCGAGCGTGGTCTGCGACGCGGAGTAGCCGATGTCGGAATCAGCCTCGACGACAAACGGGGAGAGCTTGACGGCTTCCTCCGCTGCGGGCGCCGGCGGGAGGGCCTGCTGCCCGAAACTCGGGCTCGCCAACACGACCAAAGCGCCCAGCGGGAGAATCACAGGTTTCATCGAAGTTTACTGAAAGGAAACTGGATTTTCAAGGGGATCGGATCCGGGAGGGATTTGCATAGAACACGTTCAGCCCGGCATCACATGAAATACCGCTTCGATCGGCTGTCCGAAGAC
>Ga0194116_10008742_pt1 | contig 10192 bp, 7 predicted proteins | sample TA2MahsurfametaG_4_FD_148617 | JGI IMG/M metagenome (GOLD analysis project Ga0194116, IMG submission 148617) | Freshwater microbial communities from Lake Tanganyika, Tanzania - TA2015008 Mahale S9 surface | ecosystem: Environmental > Aquatic > Freshwater > Lake | place: Tanzania: Lake Tanganyika... | reverse complement strand
CCCAAAACCCCAAAACCCCAAAACCCCTTTAAATATAAAAGTTAATTTCAAATAATATGGTCTGGAATCGTCTCCCACGTAAGTGTCCACTCTTGCAACTGATTATGATCCGACTCAAATTGCATCTCCTTGTGCTCCTCCCTCTCTTCATCCGAAACCTCCACCTTCTAATCAAACTACTCTTGTGCTTCAATCGGCTCACTATGCTAAGCATCACCTTCGCCACTGTGATGAAGGAGCTCAGGCGCGATCTATTAGTGATCCTGCTGAATCACCAGCTCCTCCAGTTGTTCAAGCTTAGCTTTGAGGTCTTTCAAGATGCGCTTATTGATTTCGGGAAGATTCGTTTGGATTGAGATGATTTCCTTTTCGGTCTCAACGGAGATCGCGTTATACTTTTGGTTCTGGAAGTAGAACATCATACCTTTTATGTCGTTCAAAACGATACGCCGTTGAAGCTTTCGAGTGTCGGTGATGAACATGATTGCCTTGTTGGTGATAATAACGACACGGTCCTTGTAGAAGCCTTGGAAGCGGGGCTTTGAGTACATACTCACATCGTAGACCTTCTCTATGATTTCATTGGTGTAGCGACCTTGATTAACAATCCTCAACGATGTCAGAGCGTGCGCCATGTCGTGACAATAAGGGTGCATCCGCTCATTGTGGTCGAAATAGCGAGGGTACCTATAGCGCTGCCCGTGATCTTTGACACCTTTCAGCTACATCTTGGCGCCAGTAGATATATTATACGAAAGCCTTAAAACACCCGTAAGTGGACACACTAAGAGTTGGCCAGTGCCCATAGCAACACCCGTTAGGAGTTAGGGAACACCTTTGCCTTGAGTCTGCAGTTTTTTTACTGGAACGTTCCAGGTGCCCGTCACACCAGTTATCATCTCCTAAAACACGCCATTAATACCTTTTTAAACACCACCGCTCACCGTTAGCGGCCTATCCAACTATGCGTGAGTCAGATTGGCCCCAAATAAGTTTCGCACGCCCAAATAAATCGATCCGAACATTCCAGTACCTGAATTAGCCAACGCGAGTGCAGTATTGGACAGGATGCCCATGATCGAGTTGAAGAAACCAACAGTGGCTCTTGAGTAATTCCTATCAACTAGCCCTTCGAGCGGCTCATTATAAAAAGTATCTGTGCCTTTGCCTACATTTGCAATAAAACTAAGCGGATTGCCAATGATGTCCTAACTACCAAAAATCTGATAAAACTACTGCATTGATTCCGTGTAATAATGCTTAACGATATCCGAGTTGATGGTCTCATCTGTCAACTGTTGCTTGATGATCTCCATCTCTGTGTAGTTGAAATCGGCATCGGTTATATCAGCGAAGTTCGACCCCAAATTCAGAAACACCGACATGATATTCTTCTGTTTTAAAATTGACTCGATGCCTCTGATACGCAAAGTCATGCAGCAGTTGATCGCTTTGATTTTGAAGTGCTCGACGTAGGTTTTCTTGGCTTTCTTTTGATTGCTTAGTGAGAACTCACGTGAATAGTCCACATCCTTGTACTTAGCGCTTTGAACAGGCGTCTGTACACAAATTTGCTCGTTGGCTTAGCCACCTGCCAAACTGATCTACTCCGACATTTGCAGCTAAGTTGAGTTGTCTTAAACAACTATCTTTTTGCTTGTTCCGTTCATAATCGCTTGTGTTTCCCTCAAAGTTTTTATGAATTCTGTCTCTTCAATCTTGTTAACCTTTGCGGTTAAGTTGTTTAGACTTGCCAGAAGTTCTTAAATCTCGATCACTAATGAGATGTGCAGTTTAAATTCTATTGGCTGCAGTGCCACAGTAAACTGCTCAATCGAGCCGGTTTCAAGCTCACCGTCGGACTCAAGCGTCGATCGCGACGTCAATTCAAACAAAGGCTCCCCATCCTATAGCATGTTATTCTATTGGTCTTGTGGACTTTATTTCTGGAAGGTTCTTTCAATGTTTCTGAAAGGGGTCTTTGGGCCGAGCAAAACTGGAAAAATTTCATTTTACATAGCGTCAATCTGGAAATTCCTAATCTTGATATCAATGTCATTTAAAGTCTTTTCAAGGAAGCCTCTCCTCGTGTAGAGTTTTTCCTGGTTGAACGTTATTTAATCAAAAATGAAGTAGCAGAGCTCACTCGGCTTAAAATCCACAAAAGAGACGCCGATACCCGCGAGGCTTATCTAATACTTCTGGTGGTCAATAGCGATCGTCTTCCGCACATCCTCTGTATCTTAGCGCTCTACGACGGCTTATCGCACCTGCTTTAGCAGCTCTTCTTTCTTTTGATCTCTCGTCAGGAGAATTTCCTTCCTGTTAATGGATTCTTGGGTTCCTTTCCTTAGCTCAATGATTCTAATGGAGCCTGAGAATCTGCTCGTGCAACTAAGACTGATCTGCTCCGACGGCAGCAATACTTTAGTGAGTCCGTTGTCTATGTCGTACTTAAACGTCAAATCCTTGATTTAGATCTGTAACTTCTTGTGCTTGGTGCACGGAGATATTAAAATTGGAGCTGCGCCTGGCAACTACCACTTAGAAGCATCGACTTTGACAGCTATTGATGCCTTTTTCCCCTCAGCTACACCTTCATCTTTCTAGTAGTCTAGTACTGTGATTGGATACTCCAAGTAATTTAAGAAGAGGTAGTCTGGCTGTAGCGGCCTTGAAATCACACAATAGATCTTTTCGTTCAGATTCGGATCTGCTGCGATCGTAATTTTGATGACTCTCCTGTTGAGATGTGTGTCAAAATCCCACGAGTCCTAAGCCTATTAAGTTTTGTCAAAAAGAGGCAAATAAATCTAGAAATCGCCCAACTGACTGCATGAAAACTTTTTAGACCACTGTGACTGCTGAGTGAAGTACTTTAGTTGCTTAGGGAGAGTCAAGCTGCCGCTGTTAACAGCCATCTTCAGCTCACACTCTTAGCATTGTCTTACTTGCAGCTCTCTTTAATTTAAGAGTTCCAGAAAAGCAAAGTCTATATTGGCATGTGATTTGGGTCCGATCAACAACTGCCAGTCCGAGAGAACGTCTCTCACTACTAAAGGTATGCTCATTTTATTAACCAGGGTGTACTTATTTGAAAATCTGATCACTTTGGTCTTTATGTAAGGCTGGTCGCACATTTTAATAGAGACGCCTAGCTCCACAGCTGGGATAGACTTAGGATACGGCATCCATTTCTTTATTTAGTCATCCTCGAGGCTCTTACCCTGCTAAGCTAGTTCAACTTGATTTTCATCTGGATTTTGGACCATTCGATAGCCAAAGTCAACTCCAGCTATGGATAAATCGATATGCTTCGAATATTTAAAGCCTTTGATCTTACACTTGACTATCTCTTTTGTCAGGTTCCGAATATTGATGAAAGTTGACTTTTTAGGATATAATAGATTCAGTTGCCTGCTATCAGTAGCACACAGGTCAATCCTATGTCCAGTCTCATTAACAGCAATCAAAGGCACATAAATTTCAAACATTTACCGAGCTGTGTGGTGGAAAATAATCTATCTCAGAGAGAAGTTATTGTATTTCGTATCCTACAGCAGTTCCCCAGATGACTCAGTCGCCTGCATTACGCAGCTGATCGTCTGCTCGACACCACTCAAAGCCTGTTTGTCTAGCTCCGAGTTCCTCTTGACTAATGAAAGCTCAATAAGCGTCCCCTTCACCACTTTAGAATGGGATTTATCCTGTAGGGCCTAATGCCAGTTGATCGTCTTTTCGTAAGTGAGATTTTGGTCGGTTTATACCATCAAAGTGAATTGGTTGTCTACTTTGCTCGAAGCTTGGCTCAGGTTGAGTTGGCCGATCGAGGCGAAAGTGTTTGAATCGAGCTTGATTGGCTCGATGCCTTTGACGCGGTTGGCTGGAAAGATCTCGATCGGGTAAAACATCAGGTTGTGTACCTTCGTCATTAAATGCAACATGATTAGGAATTGAGGTTGTGATGTCCTGGTCCTCAACAAAGCTACTTCAAGCGCGACCCAGGTGTCACCTAGCTAAATCTGTGCGGATAGTTAATAGTAGGGGTTTGTGACTTAAGGGTTAAGCACCTTCCTTATGTTGCCATTCCTGAACAAGTACTGTGCCGGAGTCAAGCATTAGTCCTCATAGTCGTCCCTCTCCACTTAAATCTGCAAATTCTGCTCGAACCACTCAATAGGTAACACATAAACATCATTGTTTCTTAAAAGAATCTTGCTCACTTCTGTTATCTCCCGCTTAAGTTGCCTAAATGCTCTCAAGCGTACAGGGAACGACATTGAGTTGTGGATCACGGAATTTGACTCAAAGTGAATCTCGGTCTCGTCTCTATTACGCACGAGTCTCGTTGCACAGTAAGCCTCCTATCGCTTGGGCTTGCCGCTCTGTTATATAGGTTTTAATTGGAAACAAAATATCCCGATCTGATTTAATGAGATATTCTCAGTCAGGGTTTCATAGCCCTCAACCCTAAAAATCATATACAATTACGCCTACTTCAGTTCCTCGTTTGTTTTGTAACTTTCTAGCAGTTTTTCTACTTGGCGCTACATTTCAACAGCTTTATCGAATGCTTTTTGGTTCGGCAAGAGTTGGAATTCTTTAACTTTTTAGATCGTTGCTCTGTCCTGTGACTCATTAAAGAGCTGGAATGTAATTTGTTTACCAGTGTCATTCTTAAAAGTAAACTTTGGTAAATGTCGCTACTACTGTAGCGCTGTAGTAGGCATCTCCACAATAAATTAATCCACATTTTGCTCAACTTAAGAGAGGCTTCCCTAGCTATGGAGCTAGGAGTCCTGATCTGGTGTGTTCTGATCACTGGACTCGTCGTCCTTTTCTGTGTATAATTATTGTCTTAGCAATTGTTAGTGAGACTACTCTAATTGCTCCACCTGGGAATCTTAAATGTCTTAATCATTCTTGACCCGCTCGTTATCCTTAATAAACTACAGAACTTTAATTAGGGAAAGAATGCAGCCGTAAGTCAGATTGAGATTAAAGATATCTTTTGATTTAATTTAAGTGACCATGGGCAGTTTGGGATTCTACTAGGTCATCGAAAGTTAAATCCTGTACTGTTCAATAAGCATTTCCTCACCGTGGGACTTGTGATTAAAGTAGCTCGCATACATGAATATCTCAATCTTACGTTTCAATAACCATAAGTTCCGCTCACTTAACAAGCCAGATTTCTTCATGACCTGGCAGATAGAGGCGTACTCTTCCCCAGCTTCGACCAAGTTTAATCCCGCAGCATCGTTCGACCGGAGTGATGACTAAGTGAAATCGAGATCCTTAAACACGATCTGCAGCAAAGGCTCCTCATACTGGGAAGTCACATCATCAAGCAAACAAATAAAAAAGCCCTAGGTCAACACAGTCATCTTGTCATAGTTAATTTCGAAGTGCTTCTTTTAGCCGATACTTAAGACGACTTGCTGCTTGATCTGGCTAAGGATGTTGACAGTCTTGAGCTAGTTCTGCTTAACTAGCTAATCTAATGTGCATGTTGGCTCCACATCTTCCGGTGCGTTGTCTTCTTTTTTCTAGTCATCTTAAAACTGATCCTCATATGACAATAAAGCATCAATCTATTGCGTGGGTAGCATATTGTCCACAACAGGCGACATGCTAAAATGATCAGGCTACTGTGAGTCCATCATCGTTTCCTTATAATTGTTCACGAAAGGCTGGGGCTGGACGAGACTGATTTGTTTTTGGTAGTAAAGTATCAACTAGACGATCTCCATGTACATGATAAGTTGCTTAACCCTGAACCTCAGATTGAAAGGGTTCAATGTCTCGATCTTCACCTCAGCAACGTTAATTCGTTTAATTTCATCCCTAAGCGCATTCTTTATGGCTTGTCGCTTACCAACCAAACGCTTGATTTTTTTCCTTGACATAGTGGGTGTTAGTTGCACTAGGTGGTCTTCACTCAGTACGATGTCGTGATTTGCATACAAAACACTATTATTAGTGTAAACGAAATTTGTTTCACTGACAATATAATCCTCTTTGCTCTTCGACTTTTTGCTTTCTGCCGATTATTTGTGATTTGTTATGTAGACCTTAAAATTGTTCATGGTTACTTGCATGTCCGATTTGGCATCCAGTAAATTATCTGCAGTGATCTCTTCGATGTAGCCGACACCCTCCTCATGCCTCAGGTAGTACTCGACCTGATGCTGCTCCTTGCTGTTGGTGAGGAATGACATATCAGAACTGAATTTAAGAGCGAGGCAACACTCCTTTTCGAGGTTCATTGGCACACAGAGCTTGATCTTCTTCATGGACAGCTTAAATTGGGAATTCTGTAAAATGTATCTTTTCTTTTTGTTTTGTAATCGGATCTCACTTAATCGCATTTGTTTTTAAGCAATTAGCCCGATGTTCTTACCGATCTCAGATTTTTTATTATCACTGTCTAGGATACTACTATTAATTCGCATCAGTAAAGCTTTTGCTTTTTTCTTTTATTTCTGGACGTGGGCTGAGTACTCCTCCATAACATCGCTCAGATCGAACATTATGTCGTTAAAAGTTTGCATCACAGCACAAATCAACTTAAAATGCGTGAATAACTAAACGTCTCTCACTGAAACAATCGTTGTCGACTTTTGCGTCATGTCGTCAACCTCGGTGATGTCATCGTCGCCGATCGTTTTTTTACCGAAATAAACTTGAACTTCGTAGCAGTTTTGGAGAAATTCGTCTCTTGGGCAAAAGTTGTTGAATGTTGCGAAGTCGACGTCGTTGGACACTTTGAATATTTTTTTGTGTTTTCACATCATTTAGCTCAAATGTTTAGTTCCATTTTTAGAGTTAAGGTAAGATTAGGATTTAAGTGCTACTTTTTTCGATGGGTTTTTATATTTGATCGTTTGCTACTTTTAAACTTCCACAACGCTCTCTCCCTCCTAATTATTCGACCTCCTGGGCGCAACTCTAATCAAATTTCTATAAAAGTATTGGGGATTCACTAAGTCTTTAATTTTCAGCTGCGACATAAGCACCAACACCGACATCTAAGCATCGATATCGCACATATGCACAGTGATCTTGAGCTCATGCGTGCCTATAGACAGCTTATTTAAGGCTTTGTAAGTCACAGACCGTGCACTCTCTCTGATCCATTCCACAGACTAGGCCCTAACTTCTAAACCCTGTATTATAAGGTTGATGCGCATAGAGCTTAGCGGTTTGGTTACAGTTTCGCTACTAACTGAGTTATCTGCAACAAGTTCAGCTGTCTTATTTACAATCTGCCTGGATTCTTGATATTTTACTCTGTTTAGGTCAAGCAGATGTGGTTCATCTTCCATCGACGGCGCTAGATTACCCATCACATCTGTTAACTCGGTGAGGTAGGTTGTGAAGGAGCTAACAGCGAAGAACGTCTTCACCTTTAGCAGTTGTCTGAAGCTTTGCCTTTCAACATTGAATCTCAGCTTTTTAAACTTGAGATTAATAATGCTTTAAGGCACCGCCAGCATGGGTTCATCCAAGTGCCCAACCAAGGTCTAAAATTGCAATCCAAAAGTAAATTTATCGATTACTCTAAAGTTTAGATTCTCTTGCTGTATTAGCAGGCTCTTATAGCTGTGGTAGTTATAAAGCACCTTGATGTCTTTAATTTGAATGTCCCACGACTCATACAGTACTGAGTCTCGCTTCTCAGTCATTTTAATAATGCTGCCATCCCCAGCATTCTCGAACACTTCTGTATTCGGCTCCAACTCAATGTTAACTTATGTGATCGCGTTATTGACTCGCCATTCCCCCATATCCACTAGGAAGTAGCATGGTCTCTTGGCATCTTAAACTTCTTCTGCTAAGAGATACTCATCGATAATCAACTTTGGCGATTACATATCAAGACTGAATCTGAGTTGGGACTTACGCTCTTCTTTAAGATGAATGTCTTTTAGCTTACGGCTAGCTTCAGCAGATAGTTGACTAATCTTGGCCAACATTTGGAAACCATCTAAAATATGCTTTCTTACCGAGGTATTCTATGCTGAGTGCAGCAACTAGTCACGTTTTTTATTCATATCCTTAATAACTCTTGTAAAGAACACTACCATATTGTTTATGAAGTAAATGTTTAGGTAAATGAGCAATGCTCTTTAGACTTGTACTTATATCATCGTCGTCATTTCTTTGTCCTTGTTCTGCAGGAGATCCTCAGCCTCAAGATAATCCCTACTAGTAGCCTTCTAATCTTTTGAATCCTCTTCTTTTATGTTGATCTTAATGGTCAAGAGTTTAGAGAGAGAGCCTGGTATCTCATAAGTTTCCAGAACTTTTTTTGAGATTAAAATTTCGTCTCTCAAACCGCCGTGATTTATTTTCTTGACATCAGCTCTAACGCTTGCGTACTCTATATCCAGACTCGTGAGGCTAAATAAGATATCAGTTGCATCCGGCAGCGTTTTGATCGTCAACTCAACCGAAAGCCCCTACACAGCAAGCACAGCGATCGGCAGCCTATGGGTCTTTGGCTCTAATCTTGCTGATTGGTGAATCGATAGCATAAGCTTAGGCATGTTGAATTTAATTTCAGTGTGCGTGCCCACGTCCGAGTCCTAGGCTTTTTTTTCATCGATTTACTCTTCTAGATTGTGCATGTTGCCCAATTCAAATTGCTCCCTAAGCCGCGACTCTACTTATTTAAGCCTCTAAAATTTAGTTTTCTCAATTTCATGAAGTCGCTCAAGCCTTAGTTTCTCTTTTTGCTCACATTTTTATGCCATTATGTTTAACTCTCTAGAGCGATTAAAGTATGATTGTGACTTTTCCCGCTTGATATTGTCAATCTCAAAGTTTATCTGCTTATCAATCCGTTTATGTCCATAGAAGTTATCGATTATAGCTTGTCGAATCAGCAACAAGATATCCGTTCTGTAAAGCTGCTCGTGCTGCCAGAGCTATTCTTGTAATTTGGCAATAAGTTTTTGGTCTGGTTTTACCTCGGACTTTGCATGAAGAAATTATTCAAATAAACACTCGTAATCTCTCATATCTTTTTCGGGGAACCTAGCACAATTTGAAGATAGGAAAAGTTCCCTCGTGACTCCTTAACTAAAATTTGAAAAAGCGTTGAAAAATGTACTGATATGAAACAAGGCTTCCAGTTGCTCCTCCTCCAACTCTATTGACAGAAATTCATTTTGTGCGGTCATCGACCCCAAAACTAACTACAAGAGTAAATCAGGCTCACTAAAATTCAGATCAAGCTCCTGTGCTATACTCTTATTTAAAGTCACTTGCACCTTAAGTTCTACAGTGAACTTCTCCAAAAAAACATAATTATGCTTCGTATCATGCTGTCTCGTAAACCGTTGATTCGAGTCCTCAAAAGTTTACCGCAAATGCCGCTTAATCACATGGCCAACCTCATTGCAATCTTCTTTGCTCCAGGTTGCCTGTTTGCTAAAAGACCGTTTTTCTTACTCAATTTTAACGTTTGCAAGCAGGTCACTTATCGGTGTAATTTTCGTGTGGTTAACAATTAGGGAAACGTCTTGAACTTGCAGCAACTTGTAGATTACGGAACAGTCTTCAACGTTGTCGATGATCTCGCCGAGCTTGTTGACCGATTTTACCTCGATCTTGGGCAGCAGCAGCCCAATCTGGAAATTAAAGGACTTGTCCTCGTACATCAAATAGACGTTCTCGATCTCGATGCTGGTGTTCGCGAGTATTTTCTGGATGTAGGCCGGACTGAACGATGATGACTCAGAATGGATGAGGTCGGCAAACATGATCTCGGCGTTGTTGAGAATAGTCTGCAGTGAGGCTTTTTTTGCTTTCTGATACTTTTTCTTTATCAAATCAGGGGTCCACTTCTCAACGTCTAGCATTTCAAGGCACAGGAAAACATTGGATACTTTTATTCTCAGGCCCTCACTGTCGAGGTTAAAGTACGAGTTTATGTCGAGACGCATATTGCCAAGCATACCAAACTTCATACGGATAGGAATCGAAGCGCCTTCAAGAATCTTTTAAGAAAATATTAGATTGTTTAGCTGGAAAGAGCTGAGGCCAATACTGAGCGAGTTAGTCGAGAAGTTAACGAAAAAATCCTTTAGATACTTGTCTAGAATCGGTTAGAGTATATTACCCATTTTTTATATCTAATGTAAAAATTTACTTTAATAAAGCTTGGGGTTTTGGGGTTTTGGGG
>Ga0194116_10008741_pt1 | contig 10196 bp, 10 predicted proteins | sample TA2MahsurfametaG_4_FD_148617 | JGI IMG/M metagenome (GOLD analysis project Ga0194116, IMG submission 148617) | Freshwater microbial communities from Lake Tanganyika, Tanzania - TA2015008 Mahale S9 surface | ecosystem: Environmental > Aquatic > Freshwater > Lake | place: Tanzania: Lake... | reverse complement strand
GAGGAGATCCATTCGGAGACGATCTATTTCAAAGATTTTTTGGGATGCCTCAGCAGCAACAACCAAAACAACAACAAAGCCAAGGATCTGGGTTCTTAGTAAGTCCTGATGGTTATGTTATGACAAATGCCCACGTGATAAAAGGCGCTGACAAAATTACTGTAGTTTTGAATGATGGACGCGAAATTGATGCAACACTTATTGGATCTGATCCTCATACAGATATAGCAGTAGTAAAAATTGATGGTAAAAACCTACCCTATGTAAATTTAGGAGATTCTGATGCAATGGACATCGGTGAATGGGTTGTAGCTATAGGTAGTCCGTTCCAATTAGAAGCGACTCTAACAGTTGGAGTCATTAGTGCTAAAGGAAGACAAAACTTAAAAATTACCGATTTAGAAGACTTCATACAAACTGATGCAGCCATTAATCCAGGGAATTCTGGTGGACCGTTGTTAAATCTAAATAGTGAAGTTATCGGAATTAATACAGCGATTGTCTCTCGTTCCGGAGGATACATGGGAATAGGATTTGCGATCCCTAGTAACATGGCCAAAAATATCATGACGCAAATCATAAACAATGGCGTCGTAACTAGAGGCTTTTTAGGTGTGTCTCTCCAACCTGTAGATCGTGATATTGCCGATGCTTTTGGCCTAGAAAAAGCAGAAGGGGCTTTAGTGTCTGATATATCCAAAGACTCACCCGCAGATAAAGCTGGATTAAAACAAGGTGACATAATTCTGGAATACAACGGCACTGTTATTAAATCTCTTGGAGGATTTAGAAATGATGTCTCTCTAATGGCACCTGGATCTATAGTAAACCTTAAAGTATACAGAAAGGGAAAGACTTTAACTATTCCAGTCACCCTAGGAAGCGCCTCAGATTCACTAGCTACAACAGGTGGAATCGTTCAGAAATTAGGAATTGAAGTTGACCAGCTATCACCAGAGGTAGCCAAGCAACTTGGTTATTCCCCTTCAGAGCAAGGCGTAGTCATCACAAAAGTAAAACCTGGGTCTGCAGCATCTATGGCGGGACTTAGACCTGGTTTTATCATAATGGGAATAGAACATAAAAAAGTAAGCACCATAGCAGAATTTAATGAAGCTATGGCTCAAGTTGGAAATAAAAATAGAGTGCTTATCCTCATAAAACAAGGAAATGCAACGAGATTTTATTCCATAAAAATGGACTAAACTCAAATGGGACGCATGTCTTCACGCGTCCCATTTTTAATCTTCTTGCGGCTTCAATCGCAAATTCTTCTTCTCATGATGCTTGCGCTTATCTTCCACCATTTTTCTTTTTTGTTTTCTAGACCGAGTTTTTTTTTGTCTTCGTATCTTCTCTATCTCTTGAATTTTCTTAGTCTTTTCAAGCAAGACTTCATGTTGAAATTTCTCACAAAGCAATCTGCGAGCAAGCCAACGATTGACTTCTCTTGATCTATCTTTTTGGCATTTAACCTCAATACCTGATGGTAGATGCTTCAAATAGACGCACGATGAAGTCTTTTGTAAATTTTGACCTCCCCTTCCTGATCCTATAATAAACTTTTCTATGAGATCATTTTCATCAATACCAATGGACTCCATTAGTTTTTTAATTTCTTCTTCTTTTTCTTTACTTATACTCATCAACAACCAATCTAAATTTTGATATTCAATGCATTTTTAAACTATGCTAATGTAGTCTCTATAAATAATTCCAGAATCCTTATTACAAAATCAGAGCCTGAAATCGCTTTGCCATTATTGATGATATTAGAATAGCTTCTAAACTTATGTAATTTTTAAAAAGAAGGAAAATTTTAGCTTAAGAGCAGGACTAAGTAAAATTACACTAAAGACCTCTAAATGAAAAATGGAAAAGACCTTAAGTTTCATTAAAAGTATTTTAAGAATTTTTAGAAAAAGATGCTTAAAAGAAATCAATTTTAGAACCTCACCTTCCGATTAGAGTCGCAATTCATTCTCCAAAAACATCTCTCTTCGAGTTCATAAAGGTTAGTATTCAAGTATTTTTTTAAATTGAATATTGCGAAAAATAAATTAATTTAGTGACTACCATGACCTCCAACATGTGAAGATCCACCCCCATGGCCGCCCTGTGAGTGACCTCCGCCACGAGGAGCGCCTCCCTGATGTCCTCCGTGACCACCTTGTGAGTGACTTCCACCATGATGAGATCCTCCCTGATTTCTTCCTTGAGAGTTTCCTCCTTTATCTCCATGATGGTTGCCATGATGATCACCTCCGTTATCGTGATGGTCATCACGATGGTGATCATCATCATCATCGTAATATTCACCATAGTAAGGATAGTAATAATTACCTTGGTAATAATACTCATTATAGTATCCGTCAGAATCACAGGCAAAAAACAGAAATGAAGAACAAGCCGTTACCAGAAAAAATCTTGTCATAGGCACCTATTAGTTAGCACTTTTTTCTTGTTGGTAGATAAAAACAGAGTAAAATAGAAATAACAGCACTCCAAAAGCACCACAGAGAGGCAAAATAAAATCTATCGAAAACAAAAATAAAAATAGCAAATACTGAGAAAAATAGTGCTAAAATTTTAGAAAAGGAAAGACTAGAAGTAAAAACCGATCCTATCGTAACAGCAAAGTATAATAGAATACCGAAATTGCCAAATTGCGCAGAAACTTTTTTATTTTCATACTGAATACTATGGCAAGTTATATAAGGGTGGGTATCTGAAATAGTAAAGAGTAGATACGTACTCATAATAATCCCTATCCATAATAAAGCTAATTGGATTTTTCTTCTTTGTTTGTTTTTTTCCACCATAAGTAGGGACAAAGGAATCCAGATTGGCCAAAAGGTATAAGCAAATAGTAGATAAATATTTTTAAACCATTGAGAAGGTTCTAACTTCAGCCATATACACCCTTCCATAGCTTGTTGCACAGCAAAGAAAACAGGAATCAGAGCTAAAAAAAGATATTTTTTTTCCTTAATTCTACAGACCAGTATAGAACCTGTTACAAGTAAAACTGCGCTTGCAGAAAAGCTTGCAGTAGCTGAGTAGCACATAAAGATCCTATATTGTTATTTTCGCTTTTTTATCGGACAGTGATTGATACCGAGAATATGGTAGACAACACACCAACTCATGATCGACTCGAACATAATAAAAAGAGAAACAAATAATAAGACCCAGCTTTTCTCGACGTAGGCAAAATAAATAACGACTAAAGCCACAAGAAATCGCCATAACCGTCCTTTAGGACCTATATTTTTAGGTAAGGATAATTTCATAATTCGCCATATTGTAAGTAATTTAATCAATAAAATATAACTTCCTAATAATAGAAAATAAAATTATATTGCAATGTTTAGAAAAATATAAGAGGCAGAAAAATGGATCAACTTGAAGTTACATATGAAACCATGAAACAATGGGATCTTTCAAAAACTCATTACACATTAATCGATATCAGAGAAGAGGAAGAAAGGAAACAAGAACACATTGGTGGAGATTGGATCCCTCTTTCTGAGCTACTTAGCAGATTAAACGAAATACCTAGCGGTAGTATAATTCTTTACTGCAGAAGCGGGGGAAGAAGCCTTATGGCCACAAAAAAATTACGAGATGTATTATCTAGAGATGACATCTACTCCCTACATGGCGGCATCCTTGGATATCCAAAATAAAAGTTCTATGCAGCATCAAACAGATACAAACAGATCTATTCCTTTATATGAATTAGGGGTTAAAGCAGGATTTCCTTCCCCTGCTGAAGATGAAATGAGCATGCCTCTGAATCTAAATGATTACCTAATTACCCATCCAGCTTCAACTTTCTTTATCCGCGTAGATGGAGATTCTATGAATGGAGCTGGTATTTTTTCCGGAGACCTTTTAATCGTCGATAAAGCATTAACGGCTAGCAATGGAAAAATTGTCGTAGCCTTACTAAATGGTGAGTTTACTGTAAAGAGGCTGATTTTAAAAAATGATGATATTATATTGCAGGCTGAAAATCCGAAGTATCCATCAATCTATGTAAAACCATCAGAAGATTTTACTATTTGGGGAGTAGTGACCTATGTCATTCACAAGACATAAACACTGGTATTTTTTAATAGACTGTAATCAATTTTTTGTTTCTTGTGAACAGGCTTTCAATCCAAAGCTAATGAAAGCACCGACAGTAGTGTTATCAAACAACGATGGCTGCGTTGTATCGAGATCGCAAGAAGCCAAAAATATCGGCATCCCGATGGGAGCTCCCTTATTTCAAATACTAGATCTAGTTAAAAGACATAATGTTAACACCTTATCTTCAAATTTTGAACTATATGGGGATATGTCATTACGTGTGATGCAAACACTTAGTTTATTTTCTCCAGATATCGAAGAATATTCTATAGATGAAGCATTTTTAAAAATAACTGAAGACGATCCTATTATCTTAGCAAAGCAAATTAAAAATACTGTTCATAAGCACACAGGCATACCTGTTTCTGTGGGAATCGGACAGACCAAAACATTAGCAAAAGTAGCCAGTGATATAGCAAAAAAAGAAAAAGACGGAGTATTTTTACTTTCAGGTGATGCCGATATAGAGCTCAAAAAAATACCCGTGATTGATATCTGGGGAGTTGGAAAAAATATAGCTGCCGGACTAAAAAGCTACCAAATTTATACAGCCTTCGATCTAAAAAATGCAGATGACTCTTATATAAGACAAAAGTTCTCTGTCGTTTTACTAAGAACAGCTTTAGAACTTAGAGGTATTGAATGTCTTTCTTTTGATGAAATACCAAAAAGTAAAAAATCTATCACCTGTTCAAAGTCTTTTGGAAGACCTGTCACTGAAATCAAAGAACTCGATGAAGCTCTTAGTTCATACACATCCAGAGCAACAGGTAGACTAAGAAAAGATGGATCTGTAGCTAAAGTTGTACACGTTTTTCTTACGACATCTAGATTTAAAGAAGACTTTTACTACAACTATCAGATTCTAACGCTACCATTCCCTTCTGACTATACTCCGGATATAATACGCTGCGCGAAAAATGCCCTTAGAAAGATTTTTATCGAAGGGTACAGCTATAAAAAAGTAGGAATAACTCTACTCGATATTTCGCCAAAACACACCCCTCAATCAGACTTTTTTGATAATGTGGATAAAGATACAGGAAAAAAAAATAAAGTCATGATGGTTATTGATTCCATAAAAGATAAAATGGGAAAAAACTCTATTTACTTTGCATCCGAAGGGATCCAAAAAGATTGGGAAGCAAAAAAAGAGCTTTGCTCTCCTAAATATACAACTAGATGGGATGAATTATTGAAAATTAAAATCTAAAGCTTGTTTTTTTGTAAGGATAAGAAAGGCACTAGGATCAACATAAGAAAAGAAATACAGGCATAGTATATAGCTATAATCGAAGAAGCTCTACATCTTAAAGTTTCTGATAATAAAATCAAAAAAGCACATGTAGACATATTTACAAAATTCATGATTGATGATCCGTATGACTTATTTCTTACACTACCAAGAGCAATCGCAGATACATTTGCAAAAACTACAGAAAGAGCTGCAAAAACAGCTACCATAGGCAGGAATAAAGTTTTAACATTAATAATTCCATAAAAAAAATACAAAACCATAATAAACGCACAAGCCGTAAAAACAATGACACCTGTTGTTATATGCAGCAACCTATTTTTAGGCTTAATAGCTTGAACAATAAAAAAACCAAAAATCATACCAATAGATGGTATAAGATTATAAAGCCCATAAAGTTCTGATTTTAATCCTATTTCATCGATGGCTACAAAAGGCGCAAAAGTTGCAAAACAATATACAATTGTAGTTCCAAGACCTAAAATAAGGCTTGCAATTATGAGATTTTTATTTTTGAATTTGGATAGATATCCATTTAATAGAGTGTTTTTATTTAGCGATATAGAATTTTCTTTTGTTAAGGTTTCTTTAAGAGTAAATGTTAACAGTAATAATAAAAAACCATAGATTGCATTCATATAAAGAGAACTTAACCATCCCAAGTGTTTTATTAAAAAGCCTGATAAACTTACCGAAGCAGACGGCGCTATGGCAAAAGAAAGCATGAGATATGAGCTTTTTGTAGCAACCTCCTCTTCACCAAATATGTCGCTGATATATGTGAATGCTATTTTCAAACCCACACTTGCTCCGATAGCAGTTAAAAATCGGCCAGAGTTTAATATCCATGAATTAGGGAAAAAACATATAAGTAATGATACAGATATACCAATGATAGCTATAATCAACCCAAATATAGTAGTTAATTTTCTTCCAAATGCATTTGCCAACGGTCCCCATAAAATGTGACCTAAGGCATAACCTAACAGATAAATTGACATACTTACTTGAGCTTGATCTACAGTCAGGTTTAGATATTCTGCAATTTGAGGTAGGGCTGGGGTGTAAAAAGCTGCTGAAACTGATGCGAAAGAAGACAAAAACAGCAATTTACCTAGAGTAAAATGCTTTTCCAACCTAGTTTCAGAATGACTCATAAATCTCTATTTACTATTTTTTGCAATCCAATTAACAAACAAGGTTTCGTTACGAATAGAATCAAAAATTGGGAGAGATGTGATCTCTATTACATTCTCAAGACCATCCCGTATAGCAGTCTCCATCCATCCTATAGAAGCATCTACTTGCTTGAGTCCTGCATGAGCATAGGCATTTCTTAAAGCAATATCAGCTGTAGGAATATTTTTATAGCACTCCGAACCTATTTCAACGACAAGAGTGTAATCTTTTTCTTCAAATGCAGCTTTATGTAAGAGACAAGAAGCGTCTGGAGCTAGATCATTCTTTATATTTTTTAAGAGTTCATATGTTTTAAGAATATTCCCCTGATCGTATTCCAAAAATGCTTGATACTGTGTAGCTAGGTTATAAATCACCCCAGTATTAGACTTTATCCTAACATTTTCAAAAGCACAAAGAGCTTCCTTTTTTTGACCTTTTTGCAACAGCTGTTCAGCTTCAATAAGAGCATTTTTAATTTCTATATTCTGATCCGGTTCAGAAAGGAGTTTTGACTTTTTCCATGTATCAAAACTTTGAAAAGCAAAAAGAAAAAATAAGGCTCCAATAAAAACCTGACCAAATAGAAAAGAAGCTAAAGATATAAATAAAGCTATAAGCGAACTACAAACGAATGAGTACTTAAGGCCTTTAAAACCAAAGCATCCTTCTAATATAACGCGGAGAAGTTGACCACCATCAAGTGGTAAAACAGGAATTAAGTTAACAATGGTCCAGAAAAAATTCACATACTTCAGCAAAAGGAGAACAGGACCAACACTTGAAGTAGCCAAATTTGGATTTTGAAGAAGGGTCTTGGCAAACAGAAAAAGTAAAAATCCAAATAAAGGGCCATTTAAAACTATTAAAAAGCGCTTGTAAGAACTGAGCTTTTCAGCTTGATACTGGGTTACCCCACCCATAGCAACAAGCTCAATTCTTGGCTGAAGCTTAAAAGCTAAGGCGGTCAAAGCGTGGCCTAGCTCATGAAATAAGACAGAAATAAAAATTACTGCCATCCATATTAGTGTTCCTGTTACCCCTCTCGAGTACAAATAGCCAATTAAACCCGTAACGATCCAAAAAGACCAATTTATAGAAACAGGAATCTTACCTGGAATTCTGATCATATTATTTATAGTTCTTTATCGCTTGTAACATTTTAGTACCCATATCAGCTGGAGATTCTGCAACGATGACACCAGCTTCTCTAAGGGCTTGCATTTTATCTTTCGCAGTACCCTTACCTCCTGAAACAATCGCGCCAGCATGTCCCATTCTTCTTCCGGGAGGAGCTGTAACGCCAGCAATAAAAGAAGCGACTGGTTTAGTGCATTCTGACTTGATCCATGCCGCAGCCTCTTCCTCAGCACTGCCACCAATCTCGCCAATCATTAGTATTGCTTCTGTTGCAGGATCGTCCTGAAACAATCTAAGAACATCAATAAAGTTCGTTCCGTTAAGAGGGTCCCCTCCTATTCCGACACATGTGGATTGTCCAAGACCTAGAGCTGTGGTCTGCCATACAGCTTCATAAGTAAGTGTTCCAGAACGAGACACTATACCAACTTTTCCTTTTTTGTGAATATATCCTGGCATAATTCCAATTTTACATTCATCCGGGGTGATCACTCCAGGGCAATTTGGTCCTATTAATCTTGATCTTTTACTATTTCTCATAACACGACTTACTTCAACCATATCTAAAACGGGAATACCCTCAGTAATACAAATGATTAAAGGAATACCGGCATCCTCTGCTTCTAAAATTGCATCAGCAGCAAAAGGAGGAGGAACAAATATGACAGTAGCATCACAGCCTGTAGCTTTTTTAGCGTCATAAACTGTATCAAAAACAGGTAAGCCTAAAATTTCCTGTCCTCCTTTGCCGGGAGTAACTCCACCAACAAAATTTGAACCGTATAACAACCCTTGCTCAGTATGGAATCTGCCAGCCTTACCAGATATTCCCTGTGTGATAACCTTAGTTTCTTTATTAATTAATATTGCCATGGACAGTATCTCCCGATTAGCTTTTTAAAACCGCAACAGCTTTTTCAGCTGCCTCGGCAAGGCTATCCGCCGTTGTTATAGTCAATTTAGATTCCTTTAGAAGTCGTTTACCTACTTCTACATTTGTTCCTTCGAGGCGCACGATAAGAGGTACTTTTATTGAAAACTCTTTAGCTGCTTCAATAATACCCTCGGCTATAGTTGCACAATTCATGATTCCTCCGAAAATATTAACTAGAACAGCCTTAACATTCGGATCTTCTAGAATTATTCTGAATCCTGCAGCCACTTTTTCTTTAGAAGCTCCACCTCCGACGTCTAAAAAGTTTGCAGGTTTACCACCATAATGATGTATTAGGTCCATAGTAGCCATAGCGAGACCTGCTCCATTGACCATACACCCAATATTGCCATCAAGCGCTACGTAGGCTAAATCAAATTCTTTTGCATCACTTTCAGATTTAGAAATTTGACTTGGATCAAAACATCCAGCAATAAAGGGCTGCCTAAATAAAGCATTTTCATCGACACTTATCTTGGCATCAAGAGCCCATAAATCACCGTTTTTATCTTCAACAAGCGGGTTAATTTCTAGAAGTGAAGCATCTGTTTTAATAAATGCTTTAGCGAGATCTCTTGCTATTTTCATTCCCACTTGAGCTTGTTTTCCATGCCATCCCATAAAACCGGCAAGCCTTATCAATCTAAAGGGCTTAATATCGCCAGACAATTCTATAGGTAATTTTAAAATTTTTTCAGGATGCTTTACGGCGATCTCTTCAATTTCCATACCGCCTTCTGGAGAAGCTATCAATATGGGAGCAGCTAATTCCCTATCGATCACAGCAGCCAAATAAAACTCTTTTTTTATATCTATAGGCTCAGAAATGATTACCTTACGCGCGACAACTCCTTGAGGGCCCGTTTGATTGTTTATCATTTTCATTCCGATCAAGTGCTCTGCTATAGAGAAAATCTCATCCGCACTTTTACCAAATTTAACCCCCCCGGCCTTACCTCGTCCACCGGCATGAACTTGAATCTTCACTACAGCCTGAGATACACCTAGATCTCGAATGACTTTTTGAATTTCAGTTGTATTAGCAGCAACACCAAATCTAGGTATAGGGATACCGTAATCTTTCAAAATTTCTTTAGCTTGATATTCATGCAAATTCATATCTCATTCCTTTACTTCTATTCAAATCTCTTATCTGATAGACTCACTTTTCGATCAACCCAAAAAGTGTTAAAAATGCTAAGTTTTTTTAAAAGCCGTTTTCAGAAAGTTAAATCAGCTCTATCAAAGACCTCTTCAGCTCTGGGATTTAGGTTAAAAGCCCTTGTAGGTAAGCCCTGGAATGAAGACACTTTAGACCAACTAGAACAGATCTTATATGAAGCAGATCTTGGTGGAGAATGCGCTCAAGACTTTATCGAGCACTTAAAATCCGAATTACGTCTCAAGCCTCAGCAGGACCTCTCTTCTATTATCAATTTACTCAAAAATAGAGCCGAGTCGATACTAGAGCAAAACACGCCTACTGAAAAAACTGAAAAAAAACCTGAAGTAATACTTATAGTTGGAGTAAACGGCAGTGGAAAAACTACG
>Ga0194116_10008738_pt1 | contig 10202 bp, 10 predicted proteins | sample TA2MahsurfametaG_4_FD_148617 | JGI IMG/M metagenome (GOLD analysis project Ga0194116, IMG submission 148617) | Freshwater microbial communities from Lake Tanganyika, Tanzania - TA2015008 Mahale S9 surface | ecosystem: Environmental > Aquatic > Freshwater > Lake | place: Tanzania: Lake... | reverse complement strand
CCAAACGTGTTTTTAAATTTTATCTCTACCTTTCCCTTTTAAATATCAGATGGGTAATTTATAAAACAAATAGAAATTTATAATTATCTAATTAATTTGTAAATGTTTGATAATTAATCAAAGTAAAAAATGTTGATAAAAAAATTTATAAAAGATTTAAACCTAAAATTTTCAAATATAAATATTTATTCAAATTTATGCTTTGAAAATCGAAATTTAATTTCAAGATCTAAGAATTTTAAATATTCCTTTGTTCCTGTAAAGAAAGAAAATATTTCAAAAAATGGATCATTAAATAATAAAAATAATAAATTTTTTTTAAATTCTTACAAAAAAAATTTTTCAGAAAAAAACAATACTGAAGATTTGATTGAACAGATCTTGCAAACCAAAGCCAATAACAATAAGAAAACTTTCGTCGCTCAGGAAAATGCAAATTTAAGCAATAGTATATACTCACAAAATAAAAGCAATTATACAAATCATAATAATAATAATCATAATTCCAATTACAATCAAAATAGCAATAATGCAAATTTCAATCAAATTCAAAATCAAGAATATTTTAACAGAGAGAGAGAAATAAATTTTAATAGTGGAAATGGAAATGCCAATTATAATTATAACAGTTATAATAGAGATAATAATAATAATCAAAATGGTTTCAATGGCTTTAATAGTAATCAAAATTATAGCAATTCAACCAATAATCAAAATAATTCTAATGTGAATAATTACAATCAGAATACTTCAAATTATCCGAATAGAAAAAGGAATAGAATATCAATTATTAGAGATGGAATGAATATAACATTAAATTTAAGAAGAGTAATACTGAATATAAAACTTTTAAATTAAAGCAAATTAATTCAATTATTTGTAAAATAAAAATTCTAGCCAGGAATAAATTCAATAAAACCAGATAGCTATGTAGTTTTGGAAATAAAAGAATTTAAAATAAATAAATTAGGAGAGGTAATTACATTCATTAAAAAGAAATAATTTAGATTGATCCGACTGATCCAAGATATGTAATTTTAAGTGGTTCCAATTTATGCAAATTACTAATTCTCGATCCGAAAAGCAATTTAAAAGATGAAAGAAATTTGGAAAAAATAGGTATTTAATAGTAATCTATAAATAATATTCATCTTCAAAATTTATTTAAGTTGTTTAATTATATTTAAATAAATCTCATGAATAATATAGTTGTTAACCAAAAGAATAAAGTATTTACAATCGAACAAAATCTGGATAATGTTTATACTGCTACTATAAAAGTTTTTAAGAATGAAAACATTAATGACAATCAAAATCAAATATTGAATAAAGACGTTGAATTAACCAAAGAAGATAGTCTAGATAATCAAGAGGGTTCAAGCTCTGAAAATAAAATTCTTGTACAATCACAAATAGATTTGAATCCTGAAGATATAATGGTTTTGAAAATTTTTGCACAAGTAACCTTTAAAATTCGAAATGTTATTTAATATTAGAAAAATTAAATATTTTTAGTTTAATAACTTTTATAATATTTATCTAGGCGAGTATGATGGAACTGCTTAATTTCTGATGATTATATTTTATTATAATTCTATAAATAATAAGTAAATAAATTAATTTATAAAAGCTTTTTTAAAATTTTTTTAAATAATAATCAATAGAAGTTCAAATTTATATTTATCAAAAAGGGAATAAAAAATCTTTTTATTAATACATTTGTTAACATTAAAAAAGAAATTTTAATATTGTCTTATTTATCTATCTATTTTTTGTTTCCTAATTTAATATGCCAAAAATCAATTTCAGTTTTCTAATTGGTAAATGACCAAATAAATTCATTAATTTTTGAATTCTTAAATATTTTTTTCTAATTTTTCTTTTTAGTGAAAAGAATAATTGACAAAATAAATCCCAAATATAATATAATAATTAACAATCAATAATCAAACTTAAATACATAAAATGGATTCTTCTTCAAAGTAAAATTTATATATATAATATTAAACATTCAAAGCAATCACTCAAATAAAAATATAAAGCTTTTACAATCGTATTATTAAAAATATCAAATTAAAAACAAATCATTGATTCTTTAAACAATTAATAGAAAAAATAAATATACCATTCGAAAACGGAAAGAATCTAGCAATAATACGCACAATAATTTAGTTGATGAAAGCATAGAAGAAATTTTTTGTTATAAATATGCTCGATTTCTTTACTTTAAATACTTTCTATATAATATATTAACTTTGGGGATTTTAATGATTTTATGCAAATTTTACAGAAAATTGTATTTAAAAATTTACTGCAATGAATGCCAGGCAGAAGAAACTGATTTAATACTAATTGAGGATTCAACAAAGAATATATATTTAATCCAAGCATTTAAAGAGAATTTCTATAGCAAATACAAATTCTTAAAAAGCGAAATTTCTATGAAAGCAATGAAAAAAGAGTTAAAGGATTCAAATTATCTTGGGGAAGAAATTTTTAATGAAAAGGATGAACAAATAATTTTTTATTTTAAAAATAACAAATATATTTATCTAAAATCAATTAACAACTTCTCTTCAGTTCAATTCGATCTTAGAAGATTAACAAACGCTGAAATACATAATAATTTTTCAAATGGAGTAAAAAACCTATGCGAATATAATTACCTCTTGAATAAATTTGGTGAGAATTTAATCAAAATGAAAGACAAAACATTCAGCAAAATTTTATATAATAAGTTCTTTACCCCTCTTATAATATATAGAATTTTCATAGTTATTATTTGGGTGATTTCATCTTATTATTATTTTTTGGTAGTAGTTGCATTTCTTATTATGCTTTTGCTTATGATTTCTTCTTATCAAAAATATTTAAATTATAAAAGAATTTTTAACAACAATGATTTATATGAAATTCCAAAAATGGAAGATGTAATTGATTAAAAGATTTTTCTTTCATAATAAATAATTAATTTCATCTTTTAATCTCATAAAAAATTTGATTTCAGCATTGTTTTAAAAAATTAAAATCTTGTTTATTTAATATTTCCTTTAGAATATAGATCTCAAATCACATTTAGCTATATGGGAACCTAATACAAATCGTTCGAAACTAAACCAAAAAATAATCAATTATTTTAATAATATTAAAAATTTGGATTCAAATATCAGCTGGATAAGAAGTCTTTTTTTAGTTCCTGGTGATATAATTTATCTTGACCAAAGGAAAAAAGTTCCTTGTGATTGTTTGATTTTAGAAGGTTATTGCTCTGTTATAGAATCATATTTAACCGGAGAATCCAATTTAATTCTTAAATCTCCATTACCTCAAGATAATCTAATATTTTCTTATGAAAATTCTAAGTCAATTATTTTTCAAGGTACAGAAATAATTGAATGCGAAAGCGCCTATTTTGAAAATGACAATAATTATATAAAATGTCTCGTAATTAATACAGGATTTAACACTTATTGGGGAAGTTTTTTACAAAATATTTTATTTCCGAAAAAAATGAACTTTAAATTCTATCGTGAATTAAAGATATTTTTAAATGTAATGATAATATCATATCTTATAACAATTGGAACTATGATTAATTGGTTTTTCAAAAAATTTGAGACGAAAAAAATAAATTTGTCACAAGAACAGATTCAAATTGAAAAGTTTAGTTTTGCCATAAAATGCCTAGATTTAATAACAGTAATAATCCCTCCTAGTTTACATATTTGTATGAATGTTATTTCTATTTATTTTAATGAAATTTTAAAAATGAAAGAAATTACATGCTTATCGGAGAAGCGACTTAATGCAGCAGGGAAAGTAAATACGATTGTTTTAGACAAAACAGGTACCTTGACTTCTGATGGTTTGGAAATTTACGGTTTTCAAACAACGCATTTTAAACAAGAAGGAAAATATGAATCGAAGAGAAACAACTCAAATAAATATGTTTTTGATGTAGTGGAAAAATCAACAAAAATCTATAATTCAATGCACAGAGAATTTTGGATGAGATATGCCATCGCAACAAAGAATGAATTCTGGGATGATTACCAGATAAATTATAGAAACAATCCAATATACTTTATGGAATGTTTAGCTACTTGTTTGTCTATAGATAAATTAAAAGACAATAAAATTCTTGGGAATTCAACAGATCAAATAATATTTAATGAAGTTAATTGGTGTTTCGAAAAAATTGATGAAAAATGGAATGATATTCAGGTAATTTGCAGTATTAAAAATTTAATTGATTCATTAAATATACTTTTATAATTTCGCAATTTATAAAAATTATTATATACATAAAATTGTATATGATTGATTTAATGTTTCTAAAAGATTAAAATTTTATTTTAGAAAATTTAAAATTATATTATAAATTCAAATATAAACCAATAGATAAATTACCAAATAAGTCCTAGACAAAGTTATAAACTTACTGAGCAACTAAATTTCAATCAAAATACCAAAGATTTAAAAGGAAAGAAATATAATTTAAAAATATTAAAAAGATTCGAATTTTCCTCAATTCATCAATCTAATAGTGTAATAATAAAAAATGAACTCGACAATACTAATAGATTCTATATTAAAGGAGCTCCAGAAAAAATAAGAAGTTTCTGCAATGAAGATTCAATTCCCAATAATTTCAATGAAATATTAAAAATTCACACTAAAAAAGGCTATCGAGTCTTTGCTTGTGCAACAAAACCAGTTGATGAAAGGACTTTGATACGAGATTTACATAGAGAAATTTTTGAAAATAATTCAATCAATTATTCAAAAGGTGATGATAAAAAATATGATAAAAATAGTAGCTTCTATAAAAATTCAAGGGAATTTCGACATATATATGAAAGTGATTTGACTTTTTTAGGGTTTATTATTATAGGGAACAAGCTCAAAACTGATACTAAAAATGTTATTAAGCAATTAAAGCAAAGCGGTTGTAAAATAGTTATGGCAACAGGAGATAATCCATTAACAAGTATAAGTGTTGCTAAGCAATGTTCACTTTTTGATAATGATATTCATTATTTAATGGATGTTGAAGATAATGAATTACAAATGTAAACTAAAAATAATAAAACATTTCAGTGTATAAAATAAATATTTTAAACAAATCTTATTTTCTTGTAATTTTTATATTGTTTTCTCTTAAATTTCAAAATATTTTAAATTTCGTTTATAGAAACTTCATCAATGAAGAAATTGAACAGGATCAAGAATCTGATAATCAAAACAAATATTTTCAAGATGAGAAAAATTCGATTAAAAATGAAAATATAAGTATTGAAACAAATTCACCAAAGAGTAAAAAATTGCAAATAAAAAATTTAATAAAAATAAGAAATATTTAAAAATTATTATTTTAAACATTATAGATAAAAAAAAAATAATATTTGATAAAGATGAGGAGTTAATTTCAGATAATAAAGCTAATAAATTATTAGAAAATCTTGAAAATCTAGGTAAATTTTAAAAATTTTAAACACTATTTAATAAAGACAAAAATTTTGATGATGCTTCATCTTCTAATAGAGTTAATCCTAAAAAACCATTAATTCAAAAAAGTGAAAAATTTAAGCGTAACAAGACATTCAATCCATTTACTTCTTCAATAGGACAGAAGGTCTCTGATAATATTGAGTTTTTCGAAGAATACAAAGATTGTAAAGCTATCTCAGTGTGTATATCTGGGAATGCATTTAGTAAAAATAAATTTGTTAATTATAAATTTTTAGGATTTATGATAGAAAAGATTTCAAATCTCAGCAAACAAACATCAATAAATGATCAAGAAAATAAATATTTATTTTGTGAATTGATTCCAAAATTTATAACAGAAAAGACAAGAATATTTTATAGAATGAGTCCAGATGATAAAGTAAAACTAATAAACTTTTTCAAATTGGATCCAAATGCTGTTGTGTGCATGTGTGGAGATGGAGCTAATGACTGTGGAGCTTTACTTTCAGCTGATATCGGAATATCTTTAAATGATTTTCAATCTACAAAAAGAATAACTTCTCATTTTAGTTATCGTTATGATTCAATAAAATGTATTGAAATTATATTGAGAAACGGAAGGGCTTGTTTTGAAAACAATATAATGATATTAAAATATATAATTTTATACTCAGCCCTTCAGCTAACAATATGTTTGTGTCTTCTAAGTATAGACAGAGATATGAGCGATGAGCAGTATTTTTTTCAGGATTGCTTAATATCATTGATTTCTTGTATTTTAGCTGCTAAGTGAATTTTTTATTTTCTTAATTTAAATTTTTTCTTATTTTTTAATTATAATTTTCCTATTGATTTTTACCTAACATTTATAATTTAAAAAGAGGAATTAAAATGCTTAAAGTATTTTATATTAATTTTTTTGTTTATATTAAACAAATTTATATAGAACTGGCCCAAAATACACTCTTTATCATCAAAATAATTCATTAGGGATTTTGGATACAAAATTTTTATATACAATGATTGGCCATTTGATTATTCAACCATTAATGATTATTGGTGTTTTTCACTTTTATAAACATCAAAGAAATTTATATGAAATTGAAAACTTTTATAAATATGATAAAATTGATGATCTAGATATTACAGATATTCCCTATCTTTTAAACAATGTAAAATTAATTAAGTTTAAAATAACTTTCAAATTTAGTACGTTTTTCTTTTCAATTGTTTTCAAAATTTGATTCTGCTATTTATTTTCAACATACATTCGAAACACAGGAAATACTTCTATTCCAATAAATCATACTTATTCTATTTAAGTTTCATTACGTTATTCACAATAGATATTATAACTAATTTATTACCTACTTACGAATCATTTACAGATTCAAGACTAATAATTTTAGATAATTTGGAAAAAATAAGTTTTATTGATAATGAATCAAACAGGCTTTATTTAATCTTTTTTATTATATTGAACGGAATAATAAGTTATTTATGGGAAATGCTTTTAGATAAAATAATAAAAAAAGATTAATATATTTATTTATTTTTAAGTAAGAGAGAGAATTAAAATATCCAATAATTAAGAATTTTGATTGATTAATATAAAAAAATTATTAATATTTATTTTTTTCAAGTAACAGTTTGAATATAAATTATTTGTTGATAAAATAAAAATTTATAACGATTTTTCGAAAATATTAAAAAAGTATTATTTATTAAGTTTTTTGAGTCTATGACATTTTTTAGTTTTTTAAAAAAGATTGGAAAAATTATTTCAAATCAAACCTTAATTTTTACTAATATGCAACGTTTAATTGAAAATTGTTTATAAAATAAAGTAAAAGAAAAAGATTTGTTTTTTTAAACATCACATTTGTCTGAATCACAGAAGTTGGATCCTTCTCCATGATTGTTGGAAACAATTTTTCTAGTAGAGATAAAGTTATTTTTATTCTTATTCAATGTTATTTTATCAAACATTAATTTATATGTATTGCTGTCAATTTCCTCATAAGGCATTTGTTGATAAGGAGTTTTACCTTCAAATCTAGGCAAGAAAGAAATACCTTTTAGCTGATACTGAAATATGTCCAAAGCTGGCTTAATTAATTTTCCTTCTTTTTCCTCGTTAAAGTTTATTGTACATGAAACTTGATTATCAGCCCAATATTTCTGCATAAAAGCTGCAAGAGAGAGCTGCTCCCATAAATTAACGTCTTTTATGGTTTTGATTCCTTCTCCTTGATCTATAGGAAAACTTACTACCATTGTTGTGTCTGGTTGCATTTTATCTGGTTCTACAAAATAGCCCAATTCAAGTAAATTTTCAAGCAAATCGCTTTTATTAGAAAGTCTAACTCTTCTAATGTAAAAACGAGAATGTGGAAAATGAACTCCTGGAGTTGCTCCTCCTAAAAGACTGACAGTTCCACTAGGCTTTATTGAAGTAATTTTTATTGATTCATTTACATTGAATTTTTTTGAAATGAATTTGTCATACTCTTTTACAAAATTATATCCGCTTTGACTCCAAATCTTCAAAGTATTTAAATTAAATTTATTCAGAAATTGTGCAATTCCCGTCATACTAAGTCCTATACGTCGATTCCTTGTCATAACCGAATTGGTTTCTTGCCAGTGAGTTAAACCGAGAGTTACAATTTTTGCATATAAGAATGCGTATTTTAGAGTTTCAAGGAATTCAGTTAGATTTTCATGATGATTAGGAAATGTTTCTGATAAACAACACATCTCAAAAGGCTCCAAAGTTTGCTCTAAGCAGGGATTTCCACCACAAGCCTTAATATCTTTGTTATCAGGTGCTTCACACATTCGAGAATATCTGCGCATATTTTCAAGCCATAATAATCCTGGTTCACCATTTTGAGTAATATTTTCAACTATTTTGGAATAATCCATTCCCAATTCTGCATAAATTGAGTTATTTGAAAGCCAACCATAAGGCATTCTTTCTGGATATTTCATATAATTTTTGAGATTGAGAAAAACTTCATCATTAGCTTCTCCTAATGCAATCTGAGCTGTTCTTCCTACATTTTAAAAAATTGGGAATATTAAAGAGTTTATCATAAAATTTTTATTTATTGATTTTTAAAAATTTTAATATTTTAGCTTTATCTAAATAAAATTAAATATCTTTAAAGATAAGGAAAATTTCATAAATATAAATTTAGGATTCATTTATTAATAAGAACAAAGAATTTAAAAAAATTTCTTTATTTATTTTTAAAAAATCTCGAATTCATTATATTCAGAGAGAATTTTAACCTTATATTAAAAAAAAAATTTGCAAAAATCTTAAAATTAAAATAAAAATAAAATTTTTGTTTACTTATATTTCCAGCTACAACAGTCCTCCCAATCAAATTCATAATATCTACTATTAATCTCGAATCAAGTAATTTTCCAGCGTTTTGTTCTAAGCGATCTCCAAGGCTTCTATGTAAATCAATTAATGGTTCTGGTCCTCCACTAACTCCACCGAAGATTTTCAAAGGACTACCTGCAGGTCTAATCTTTGAATAATCAAAAATAGGTTTTTCCAATCCCAAAAAATGTGCTTTTAATAGAATATTCAAACTCTCAACCCAACCTTCTCTGCTGTCCTTGACTGAAAAATTAAATGATTTATCTTTTAATACCCCTTTTATTCTAAAATTTAAATGAGAAGCATTTGTATCATATCCGACTCCAACTCCTAGCATTGCATTATCCATTAAAAATAAATATGGTTTTATAATTTCTTCGATATCAGACTCGAATTTTGGCTTTGTGCTGATAAATGCACAGTTGTTTAAAGCAGTGTAAATTTTTTTCGTTTCAGTTATGCTTGTACCCATTGACCAAAGACCTCTTCCAGGTGGCAAAAATTTGAAATTATATATTTTATCGTACATTAAGCAGCTATCCTTAAAAATTTCTTCAAATTCTAATTTGGATATGGGTATATTTTGGATTTCACAATGATTACTTTTTAATTTAATGTTATTTACTTTGAAAAAAAAGAAAAATTAAACATTTAGATTTTCAGTACACTACAAAATTTTAAATTTAGAATGGGAAAAAAATTTGATTAAAAAAATAAAGTCTCAATTTTTTTGAATTACAGAAGCAAATTAAATGTTCCTTCTACAACTCTTCGAACAGTCTCATACCACTCTTCTAGCGTATTATCATTTTTTAATCTTGAATATGTTCTTTTATAAACAAATTCCCCCAAACCGTTATAGCCAAACTTAGGAATTTTGTATCTGTATATATCTATAAAAGAATCTTCTAATCTGAATTGCTTGTGTTTATAATTTCTAAAATATTGATTAATTTCTAAAAATTTTTGAAAATTTTCTATTGATTATATTCATAAAGAAGTTTTTTAATTTCTTAGAATAAAGAAAATCAATACTTAGAAGAAAAATAAAATTTTTGATTTTCTAATAAATTAAAATTTGGTTTAATTGTTAATAAAGAAGTCAATTTGAGTTTTGCATTGAAAACATTCTTCGAAAAATTCATTTTATCTTATAAACTGAAATTTGTAATAATAAAAATAATTTTTTCCGATTTTAATTTTTTATTAGTATTATTAAATTTTATAAACTAAACTTGAATTGTTCTTTGTTAAGTTTATTATTATACCTAAATATATTTACAATGCTTCCTTAAATAATATATACTTCTAATAATATTATTAATGGGGATTG
>Ga0194116_10008737_pt1 | contig 10203 bp, 8 predicted proteins | sample TA2MahsurfametaG_4_FD_148617 | JGI IMG/M metagenome (GOLD analysis project Ga0194116, IMG submission 148617) | Freshwater microbial communities from Lake Tanganyika, Tanzania - TA2015008 Mahale S9 surface | ecosystem: Environmental > Aquatic > Freshwater > Lake | place: Tanzania: Lake Tanganyika... | reverse complement strand
GCTTTAATTTGGAAACACCAGTGGCTACCCTATAGGTCATTAAATCGTCCTGATTGTATAATGCTGGTCTAGGTCCAACAAAGACCATTTCTCCTTTAAGTATATTAATTAAGTTGGGTAATTCATCTAAACTTGTTTTCCTAATGAACTTACCAATTTAAAGTAAATATTGGCCCGGATTAGTTAAAAGATGTGTTGCTACATTGGATGTATTTTTCTTCATACTACGAAACTTGTATATTTTGAAAAATGAATAATTTACTCCTACGCGCTTTTGAGTGAAAAAAACTGGAAAACCATCTTCATTAATAATAATAATAGCAACAATTAAAAAAATTGGTAAAAGTATTGTAATTAGAAGAAGTGCAAAAACGCGATTGAGCATTTTTTATCGGCTTCAGTTTTAGGAATAAGGTGTGCTTTACCTGCAGTATGTAAAACAACACCATAACGTTTATCTAAATCAGGGACATCTTTTGCAAGATTCAATTGCAAGTCGTTCGAATTTGATAGGCCTAATGTTCTAACTCGATAATAAATAGATAAATGTTCTTTTATATTTTTACCTAGAAAACCAGAACCACCGGTTAATAATAAGTCATTCTTATAGCTCACATTTATAAAAATATTATGATAAAATTTGTTTATAGAATTTAATTAAATTCTTAATCATTATTTCTTCTGTAAAGTCTTGTTGAAAACGATTTAACGCACCCGTTGATAGTTTTAAGTGTAAACTTGAATCAAAACAAATTTGATCTATTGCTTCTGCAAGTTTATTTTCATCACAAATTGGCACTGTAAATCCTGTTATACCATTTTGATTTACCCAATCTATGCCTGAGCCATCGATTTTTGTTGAAATCACCGGTATACCATATGCCATGGCTTCAACTTGAACAATTCCATAGGCTTCAGATTTAAAAATTGATGGAAGCACTAAAATATCTGAAGTTTTCAAATAAGCATTTTTTTCTGTATCGTTTAGATTCCCTAAAAATTGAACTTTATCTTCTATTTTTAAAGTTTTTGTTAACTTTTTTAGAGATTCAAAGTATTCCCCTTCACCAATTATACACAAATAAGAAAAAGATTTAATTAGTGAAATAGATTTAATAAGATATTCTAATCCTTTATAGTAAACAAGTCGTCCTATAAACAAAATTTGTTTTCTATCTTTCTTTGTATCTTGAATAGATTTAAGAAAATATTCATCTATATCAATATTTTCTTTTTTATATCCAATTACTAAATAATTAGTTTTTCTTAAAAAGGGTTTTAAAATTTCATTGCCACTGTAATATTTTGGCGTAGTACACAGTATCAAATCTGCACGACGTAGCATCCATTTTTCTAGTACCTGATAAAAAAAATAAATAAATTTTTGCCTTACAATATCGCTATGCCAATGAATAACGATTTTCGCTTTAGGTCTTACAATGAAAATTGAAAGAAATGACATTGGGTCAGGATGATGAACATGTATAATATCATACTGATCAGATATTTTAAAAAGTCTATATATTAAATGTAAAGACAAAAAAGTTGATTGAACTTTTTTTAATAATTTTTCTCGATAAACTTTTCCGTTTTTATGATAACTGTCAATATCAGATTTATATTTATCATTAACACCTAAGACATCGCAATATATATTATTATCATTTAAACCAAAGTAAAATAATTCAATCACTTTTTCAACACCACCCAGCCCCTTAATTGGAGGAAAGGCCTTGCCAAGGTGTAAAATTTTCATTCTATTTATTTAACAATTTTTGCTATTTGGATTAATCGAAATTAGAGTCATTTTAGTCAACTGAAATAAATTTCTTACTACCTTTTGAAATAATACTACTAAACAATATATGGTATTGCTTTGCAGCAATTACCCAACTAAATTTACTTAATTGATTGTTATATTTTGTTTTTGAAAAGGTGAATTTATTATCTAATACGTTTTGTAATTTTTCGGCCATGTCATTTATATCATTAGGGTCACAGTATAAAATTGAATTTCCACCAATTTCAGGCAAGGATGCAGCATTTGATGATACTATTGGCTTAAAAAAACTCATCGCTTCTAAAATTGGAAGTCCAAATCCTTCGTATTTAGAAGGAAAGAAAAAAATACTTGCATTTGCATAGTACTTCTTAAGTTCAAAATCTGTAATATATCCAGTAAATATAACCTTCTCTTCAATGCCTTTTACTAAAGAATTTATGTTGTCAACGCCACTAATAAAACCTTCTTTTTTGCCCACTATGTAAAATTTATAATCTTCATTATTATTCTCAAAAATTCTAAAAGCTTGTAATGCATTACTTAAATTTTTGTGTGGTTTTACATTGCCAACAAAAAGAATATACTTATCATTTAAAGTTTTAAACTCAGACAGTTCAGAAAAAGATTCATTTAATCCATTATATATTACATTAATTTTCTCTACATTGGCACTTGTTAAGCGCAATATTTCATTTTTAGAAAAATTTGATACTGTTACTATTGAGTCGGACAAATTAACAGCAAAGTGTGTTAAAATTTTAACAACAACTTTTTTAATTAAGGTTAGTTCTTTAAAATGTGCCATTTGATAGACATCATGAATAGTAACAATTCTTTTTTTTGCTTTGATTGGAAATATTGGAACATTATATTGAGGAGACCAAAATAAATCGCAATTAGGAATTTTTTTTCTTAATTCAAATTGCTCTGATATGGTAAATATTCTTGATCGCATTTCTATATAATTTATCTCAGAAAACCAATTATATTTTGAAAGTACTTCAAAATCTCCCAAGCAAGTAATAATGAAAACTTCTTCTTTTAGTAACAAAGGAATTATTTCTTGAATGTACCTCCCTATACCTGAAGATTCAATCATTCTAGTATCAATACATAGATTAATCATTTTGTTTATCGGCTAGTTAAAATAAGTTTGATATTATTAATTGGAAAATAATTCGAGAGAATTAGTTTTTAAAAAGTTGCGACTATTAATTTAATTAATCCATTCCGATTCGCTAGGAAAAGGTTTTCCTTTTCGCATTGATTGAATTTTAAATACTATAGAACGAACTATTGCACTAGTTAGAGTTTTCCAGTTAGTCAAATCAGAGTATACCTGAGAAATATTTTGCGCAGCATATGCTGCATCGAATATGTCTTTTATATGATAAGCATCTGCATCCAAATAAAATCCATAAGTTTTTTTACCATATCCAATACCATTTCCTGTAAATGGCGAACGTTGTATATAACGTTTTGAAGTTTTGACTTTTTTTCTAAAGAAATCTTCAAGCCCATGCTTAACTGCAATATGATAAAGTATTTTAAGCTCACGTGTAACTCTATCTTCTCCATATAAGCCGAATGCCAATTCATTTAATCCCTTTGTGATAACTTGTTTGTAATCTATAGAAGGAAAACTGCCGCCCCAACCAGGTAGGTCTTTTGCAGTAAGTAAATAATCTACAGTCATTAGTGAGATAAGTGGAGAATAAGGTTGTGATGCCAGTTCTTCATGCATTGGTTTAGAAGCTGCGCTTTTGAAAAAACTTTCGGATATCTTTTTATCTTCTTCTTTATTCGATAAATATGTCAACCCTTGAGATGTTGGTGATACTCCAAAAATCGAAAATGGTGTTCCTGAATACGCATATTTAGGTACTTCGCCTGATAAAACTATTCCAGAATAACCATCTGGAACGGGGCAAGAATAAAATTGTCCATTTGGATTACGTTGACGAACTCTTTCAATTAATTTTGTTGAAACTACACCTTTTACATAAAACATTGGCGATTCAATGTCACTAGAATAACTTAAATTTATTACTTGTTGAGCAAGAAATTCATTTGAATCAATAATTTTTATCCCCTTTTCACGATATATACATAATTGTCCACTTGTTCCTCGAGTATTTGGATAATAATATGCTGGAGCAGGCCAAGCAAGTAATTCCATGCCTGTTTGAAGTAAAATATCACACATTCCTTGTATTCCATTTGGTAATAAACCATCATCTCCACCTAACGCAATTACATAACCTGGCTTAACTTGCTTTAGTGCAAATTCAAAATTATTTAACATTCCAGTTCCAGTAATTGGTTGTACATAACGGATACGAGAATCAGTTTTCATTGCTTCTTCTACAACCTCACGCAAATTGTCGGTGCTACCATCATCAGACACAATGACCTCTAAGTTTTTATATTTTTGAATCATACAGGTACGTAAAGTATGTTTTAGATAGTTGGCTCTATTTTTACATGGTATTATCACAGTAAATAATGGTTCTTCATTTCTCATTTTTATTGTTTAAATTACAGAATTCTATAATTATAAGATAATTAGATTATTCCATTTATTTGTTTCAAATTAGGCTCCTAGTAAAAAATTGGATTTATTTTTAATGACTAACATTTTGTTTAAGCATAGTTCTAGAGCATCCATCTCCAATTATACATGTAACTAATTCTCAATAATTTTCAATGACGTCTTGGTATAGTTTAATATGTCTTTGCAAATATTCTTGTGTTGAATATTCTTTTTCAGCAATTATTCGTGCTTGTAATCCAATTTTAATTCGCTTTTCATCATTTATTAATAATTCATTGATTGCATTTGCAAAAGCTTTACTGTCCTTTGATGGTACCGCTATCCCACCAACTGGTGCCTTAATAACATCTGGTAAAGAAGTGTCTTCAAATACAATTACTGGTGTACCACAAGCCATTGCTTCAACAGCCATTAGTCCAAAAGATTCTTGTATGGATGGCATAAGAAATATATCAGATGCCGCTAAGGCGCTAACAAGCTCAATTCCATCTATCCAACCTGGTGTGAATATTGAATATTTATCTGATAAAAAATTAAAAGCACTAGCATTTTCAAAAATAAGTAGAACTGTTGGTTCAAGTGGGTCATATATTTTTAAAGCTTCTATCAAATATTTGATACCCTTATATTGTGACATTTTTGAATTCTGATTAATAGCAATACCTCTAAAGGCAATAACTTTAGCATTTAAAGGTATCCCCAATTTTTTTCTGCATTCGATTTTGGAAAGTGGTTTAAAAATATTTAAATCTATGCCAAAAGGAATTAAATGGCAAGGTAAATGACTCAATAAAGGGCTCCTCTCAATTCGATTTTTCATCCATTTAGAAGCTACAATAAGTGTCAATTTCGATTTTCTATATACGCTTTTTTTTATTTTCCAATGTAGATATGGTGTATATTTATTTAATAAAGATCTAGTTCTTGGATGAGGGCAACGTGAATTACAACCTGTCATCCAACGTTCACATTCAAATGAATGTTCACATCCTCCAGTCATTGCCCAGGGATCATGTATTGTCCAAACTATTGGTTTTTTTCGAGCTAACATAGGTAAGGAAAGTATACTAAAATTAGGATGATTGTGAATTTGATGTATATGAATAATATCTGCACGTTTAAAATAGTCCATGTAAGGTAAAAGCCAACCACTATAACCTGCTAAACGATCAAAGCCTAATCTAACAGTTAATCTCATAAAATTCTTAGTAAAAAAGTGTAAAACTGAATTTTTAGGGGCAGATTTATAAACATTAGAATTTTTACTTTCCTTATTCCATACTACCATTTCTACATTAAAAGGCTTATCTAACAATTCTTGCATATAAAATCCATTAAAACGCCCACCTGCGAGATCTGTATTATTAATATGCAAAATATTCATAGTATAATTAACTAGTTTATTATTTAAATTATTAGAGTTATTTATAATTTCAAAGGCTAAATGATAATTGTATCCTCACAAAAAAAGCATATAATGGGTTACTTAATTATAGTTAATGCACATATACATTTTTAACTCCTGAATCCAAATCTGCATAAACAATCATGAATGATAACCACAGCCAATAAGGGTATACATAAGTAAGAGTTGCGGGGCCGGTACATAACAACGGTAAGGCAATACATGATGCTAATACCCCACTACTCAAATAATTATTTCGTCCTTTTTGTATTGAACGAAATAATTGAAAAAATATTTTTATAATCAAAATTATGTAAACCAACAAAATCCAAAGTCCAAATTCAGCAAGAATTTCCAATAAATAAAGATGATAAGAACTTCCATCAATGATTGCAGTGGATGCACCAAGGCCACGTCCAAAACCTAAGGTGCCAATTGTTCCTTCAAAAACTGCAGTTGAGTAAAAAGTATTTCTGGTTGAATTATCTTGATTTTCTATTTTATTTGCTAGTACTGTTAAGGCTAAATTATTATTAATAAGTTTATTCCCATTAAAAATAATGAAGACAGTTAGACTCGATATAATCAAAATAATAAAAATCTTAACTAAAATATTAAAATTTTTAGTCAAGATAAAAATGAAAAAGATAAGACCAATTAAGAATCCTGAAATCGCAGCGCGTGAAAACGAATAAATTATTAATACAATCGAAAGAACAGTAGCTACTATTGCGAGGACCTTATAAATGCCTTTTGTTTGTAAGGCCCAGCCCATAAGCAAAAGAGCAGATATTGAATTAAAAAAAGCATACTCATTTGGACCTGGTAAAAATACTCTTGGAGTAAGCCAACCAATCTCTAATATTCTTTTCGATTCTATATCAACTGCACCATTATCTGTAACATGTGAGAAAAGATATTCTCCATTATACATTTCATAAAACCCTAAAAGGCATGATATTATGCTCATAATTGACCATAATATCATGCCTTTTTTTAAAAAAGATATATCTGTAACATAAAGTGATACTAAAAAAAATATCATCATGCCCATAAATACTGAATGAACTTGTCGAAAACCTAGAAAAGGATCAGGTGACCAAATTAAAGAGATAGTGCCATAAATTAACATTATAAAAAACAAGATGTTTGCAAATTTCCAAATTTTATTTCTTCCTTTGAAAGAACTAAATATTAGAAAAGGTATTGCTAGAATCAACATTACACGAAGTGGATATAATTCAAATAAGCCAAAAACTCTTATTTTAAAAACTTCGCCAATGAAACAACTTATAATTCCAAGTAAATATAAATATCTCCTATTGATCAAAGTCTTATTTTTTTAACGAAGTTCCCAATAATCCTCTTTTCGGTTTCTCCAAAAACTCCAAGCTTATAACTTATAGTAATATAAAGTATCTCAAACAACCCTATTGATAAAATTAATCCCATCCATGTATGGGCAAAGGGTCGAAGAAATAGTGAACAAATAGCCATTATTAATCCTATCGAAAGAGAAGTTAAATAAGCTACTTTAAATAAATAAGATGGTGAAATTTTTAAATAATTTTTTAAGACAATAATCAGAAAAATTAAATCTACGATATTAGCTATAAGAAGAGCAATACCAGCCCCCTCAATACCAAATGGTTTAATAAGTAAAAAACATCCAAATGCCAATACAACAGCCCTAACTGTGCAATATTGTGTGAATTCTTTTATTCGCCCAATACCAACTATAATGTTGTTTGATAGTGAAAGAAATAATACGCTGAAAACTCCAGATAAAGCTAGAAGTGTAAGAATATGTCTTGTTTTATAAGAAATTTCAGGCCCAACCCATAATGCTATAAATAAATCACCGAAAATTAAAATGGGAATAAATACGATAGATGTTAATACCGATATAAATCTTGTCGAATTTATAAATATTTCTTTAAGTTTTTCAATTTCGCCAGTACTATGTAACTCACTAGATATTGGAAGTAGAAACCCTAGCATATATGAAATCATATATCCAAGTGAACTCACTAACATAAATGGCATAGAATAGATTCCAGCAGCTGCCATGCCCAACCAAGCACTAATTAAAGTTTTATCAAGGCCACTAACTAACCCACTAATAAGTCGATTTAATGCACCATATCCAATATAACCTCTTACACGCCACAATGTTTCTCGATCAAAGCCCAATTTAAAACGATAAAAAGGTAACAAATGACGCGCAAATAGCCAATAACCAATTCCTGCAAATAATGAAAATAATACCCGCATAAAAACAAAACCAACAACTCCATAACCTAGATGAATCATCCATAATCCAAGAAAAAGACCTGCTAAATTGGTGAAAATAGAAACACCATGAGTTATCTCAAATCTTTGAACTCCCATAGAAACAGCTCGGCCCCAAGACATAGCAACGCTTCCAAGAAAACCAATTCCAGCTAGCTGAAAAACATCGACTGCCTGACTCAGCATGTCATCAGGCACTTTAAATACTCTATGAGCGAAAAAATTTGATGCTAATACAATAACCAACATCCCAAAAATTCCGATTATAAAATATAACTGTAATGTATTATTTAACATTCGATTAGCTGAATCGTTATCGAATTTCGCCCTATCTTCCGCTAAATATTTAGTAATAGGCAGATCAAGGCCCATATCCATTACAGTTAAATAACCAATAATTACATTAACTAAACTAACTAAGCCATAAGCAGAAATACCTAATTCTTTTAACACAATGGGAGTCGTCAACATACTAATTAGCATCGGAACCGCATAGCCCAATAAGCTCGCAAGCATATTAATGGAGGATCGGTTAATTCTATTCATATATTGTTTTGAAAATTTTAGTCAAATGTGAGTAATAAGTAAGCTCCATATTTCAAATCACATCACGGCTAGTATCTAAAAAAATACTTTTCAAAAATAGGGTTCTTTTGAGTTTTTGTTTTCACATGTGTAAAAACCTTTTCTAAGAAATTATCTTCTAGTACATATCATGAAGAATAACACCACTCAATAGAGCTTCATTATGATAATGAAAACATGCAATTGCAATTTTAATACTATTTTTCTCTGAAATTTATCGTACCCGTTTAAAGGTATATAAGCAACGCCTTCAACATTTGCATGAAGAAAATCTATTAAACATTTGTTATATTAAGAATAGGAATCGAAATTTAATGCTGTATCAGAGTCATATTTATTAACATATATATTTTATTTTTTATAATTTCAATGTCCTATTTAATGGATCTATCTTATTAAAGTAAGTTTGAATAAAAAATATATTAATAGGAATTCAATATTCCCATAGTGAAAATAATATCAAACACGGAAATAAGTATTTCATGATGGGCAAAAAAAATCAACCTTGTAAAACAGAAAAAATACCCGAAATTGTCTCAAATTTTAACCCCGTTTTGTCCAAGAATTAAGGGGTCGATACAGTTTAAGCAATTTTTTTTAGTGTTGAGTGAGAGAAAAAATGACCTAAATTTATCAATACTCACAAAGAATAAAACGATTAATTAAAAATTTAATAGTTTTTATTTTTTGCAAACTCAAATAGAATTACCAATCTTTTACTTCTTGATAAAGCGAGAATAGCTTCAGCTATTAATTAAATTAAAAGTTCCTAGATAATACTTTTAATATAAATAAATTATTTATATTTTTACGATTGTATTTCATTCTTTTAAATTATTTTTTGATGCTTCTTATGCTACCTATAGTTACCTTGCAATTTATTTACTCTCACGCAACATTAATCCTCGATATATTTCCTCCAACGTGTCCTCTATCCCATATTTATAATGCCATTCCGGGTAATGGACCTGAAATTTTCGAACATCACTTATATACCAAATATGATCTCCGCTTCGGTTTGTTTCATTATAGGTCCAGTTTAACTTCTTGTCAGTGATTTTTTCGCACAAAGTAATTGCTTCCAACATTGAACAGCTTGCATATCTACTACCGCCGATATTGTATACTTCACCTATTCGAGGATTTAGATAAAATTGATAAAATGCATTTACAAGATCATAACTATGAATATTATCACGCACTTGTTTCCCCTTATATCCAAAGACTGTGTAATTTTGACCAGTAACTACGCACTTCATTAAATATGCAAGAAAACCATGAAGCATTGTACCTGAATGACCGGGACCGGTGAGACATCCACCTCTAAAGACTGCAGTTTTCATATCAAAATATCGACCATACTCTTGTACCATTATATCTGCTGCTAATTTTGATGCACCAAACAAACTATGCTTGCTTTGATCAATGCTCATTGTTTCATCAATACCATGTCTGGCAAAGTGATGTGTTTCTTCGAGTTCCCACCTGGTTTCTCTCTCAACTCTTGGTAAGAAGTTTGGCAAATCACCATAAACCTTGTTCGTTGAAGTAAATATAAAAACGGCTTTAGGACAATATTGGCGT
>Ga0194116_10008735_pt1 | contig 10203 bp, 9 predicted proteins | sample TA2MahsurfametaG_4_FD_148617 | JGI IMG/M metagenome (GOLD analysis project Ga0194116, IMG submission 148617) | Freshwater microbial communities from Lake Tanganyika, Tanzania - TA2015008 Mahale S9 surface | ecosystem: Environmental > Aquatic > Freshwater > Lake | place: Tanzania: Lake Tanganyika... | reverse complement strand
AAGATGTTATTACCATTGCCTAGCATTGTAAAGAAACATTTAATGTCTGTAAATTTAATCTTATATCCTTCGGGGCTTATGTACACTGAGTCTAATTTTAGTTCCTCATTTCCGTTCCCCCCATAAAGGGCTAAAAGATCAATTTCAAGGTAATTTTTATTATCCTCCACATGATTTTTTTTCTTGCAAGAAATGAAACACATGAGTGATAAAATGGCAACGAAAACGTAAAGTCTCATGTAAACAAAATTAATTCAAAACTTATTTATTTCCTAACTTTAACAAATGAGTTCTTTAAATGATCACTGTCAGCAAAAAAATAAACCACTGTTGATTTACAGTGCCTCTGCAGGAAGCGGAAAAACATTTCGATTGGTGTTAACTTACCTCGAAATTCTACTTCAATCTCACAATCAGCCAAAAAAATTCAAATCTATTGTAGCAATGACTTTTACGAACAAAGCTGCACTTGAAATGAAAAATAGAATAATTGATGGGCTCTATCAACTGGCCGTCAGTAGCAAAGAGGCAAAATATTTAGAAAAAAAATTAGTTGAATTATTGGGCATCACGCCAGAGGAATTAAAGAAGCGCGCGATTTTGGCATTCAGAGAAATCCTTCATAATTATTCAGATTTTCAGGTATCAACAATTGATAAATTCAATTTGAAATTGATTAGATCCTTTGCGCGGGATTTAGACATCTCAGGAGAATTTAATGTGGTTTTAAATGAAAAAGAGCTATTAGAGCAGGTTATTGACTCCATGTTATCAAGAGTTGGCCTGCCTGATGAAACTAAGCTAACTGATCTCGTATATTTCTACTCACTTTCAAATTTAGACGAAGGAGAAAAGTGGAATTTTAGAGATAAGCTCATTGAATTTTCTGCGATAATAGGCAATGAAAAATATCGTCTGTTGATCGAAAAATTGAGGGTTTACGATTTTTCTAAAGAGAATTTTCATCATATATTGAAAGAAATAAAAAAGATGGATGAAGACATGGTTAAAATATGTCACGAGGCCTTTTCTTTTTTTTCAACGCTCAATCCTGACCCATCGACAATACCTGGTAAAAGTAAATCTTATACAGACTTCGAACTGCTCGGCACAATCGATCGCTTCCCTAAATTTGATCAAAAAAAGGGTAGCTTTTTGGGGAAATCCATTATCAACGGTTGTGTAAAAAATGAAACCGAAACAACTTTCGATTTACAGCTATCTCGATCAATTTTAAACTTAAATGAGGTTTATCTTGAACAGTTGCCACGCTACATCTTATTGACGAAATTCAAAGAGAACTTTTTTAACATGGCGCTTCTCAGTGAAATTTCCACCTCCTTAGAACGACTAAAAAAAGAGGAACAATTAATAAGAATTTCTGACTTTAACGTATTAATTGGCTCACTCGTACAGGGAGAGGATGCCCCATACATATATGAAAGACTGGGTTCGAGGTTACGGCATTTCCTCTTAGACGAATTTCAAGACACTTCAAGGTTACAATGGATGAACTTAATTCCCCTTCTTCATGAAGCAATTAGCTCGGGAAATAAGAATTTAATAGTAGGCGATCCAAAGCAATCGATTTATCGATTTAACAATGGTCGGGCTGAACAGTTTGTGGCCCTACCGGGTTTATTCAATCCCGAATTGGACCCAAAAATCGAATTGAAATCAGCATTTTTTAAGAAAATGGGTGCAGTTAACCACCTGGAAGATAATCACAGATCTGCCAAAGCAATCGTTCAATTCAATAACGACCTTTTTGAAATTATTACACGGGATTTAGATGTAAAATTTTCATCTTTCTATTCGAGTTACAAACAAAATACGAAATCCGAAGATACCGGATATGTCGAAGTATTTTCCTATAAAAATGAACTGACTGACGACGAGTTATTTTTGAACATCAAGCAGAAAATTGATGAGTGTTTGTCAGATGGATTCAAATTAGGAGATATCGCTATTTTGACTGAAAAAAATAAACAGGGGAATAATATTGCAAATTTTTTAACAAATATCGGCTATCCTGTTGTTTCCTCAGATTCATTGCTTGTACAATACCATATAAAAATTAAATTGTTAGTCTCTTATTTGAAAAGAAGGGTCCAACCAACGAATGATACCGAGGCAAAACGTTTTGCAGAAATATACTTGAGGTTAAAATTTCCAGAGGACCACTTGGCCATTTATCTTTCCTTTTTTGATAAGGAAATTATTATTAAAAATAAGACTACCTATATTTTTAACGACTCCAAATTTATCGAAACATATTTCGGTACCTACGGTTCATTTTTCTTTTCATACGATGATTTATATCAGTTGGGAACAAAAGTTTTAAAGTTATTTGAATGGTGCGAAGAAAAGGATCCCTACCTTCATCAATTTTTAGATTTTATCTATGAATTTCAACTCACTCAAAATTCAGATATCCGATTTTTCCTGAAATACTATGAACAAAAACGTGAAAAGTTGGCTTTGGTATTACCGGACTCCGAGAAGGCAATAAAAATAATGTCCATCCATAAATCCAAAGGCTTGGAATTTCCAGTGGTCATTTTGCCAAATATAAATTTCAATACATCGATTAAGCCAGGAAGTAAATTTCTAGTCCAAATTGAGGATAAAATACTTTACACTACCCTTTCAAAAGAGTCACCAAACAAAGCCCTCAGGGATTGTGCTCTAGAGGAATTAGGCTTGATTTCCTTGGATAAAATAAACTTACTTTATGTTGCCTTGACCCGCGCAGAATATAGGATTTACGCATTCAATGAGCAAAGTGGCGATAATTTAGGAAAAAAATTAAATGCTTACTTTGGACAACTGCCTTCAATTAATGAGGAGAGTACTTACTTTAAACTCACTTATGGATTAAAAGAAAGTCATTCAGGGAATGGCGGAAGATCGCAGTCAGAGATCTTATTTTTTCACCCTGAGCCGTCGCGCGATACACTATGGTTCCCAGATATCGCTTTAACCAAGATTGAAGGCGAGGCAGAGTCCAATGAAATTTTATATGGCCGGGCATTTCATAAATTGGTTGAACACATTAACCAACACGACAATGTTCAAGACATATTACAAAGGTTGGTTAAAACTGGAGAAATTGATAGTTTTTATTTTGAACGCTTAGTTAAGGATGCAAATACGTTTGTTGAGAAGGCCGGTCAGATCAAATTATTTGACGGAATTATTGATACAATCAGCGAACGCAATATTATTGCAGGGGAAAACCAACTTATTCGACCAGACAAAATATGGGTGAAAGCTTCGCACGTGGATGTTGTCGAGGTAAAAACAGGTCTTGCCTCAGCGAACCACTTGGCTCAACTAGCTACCTACTCTGAGGCACTCTTTCACATTTTTTCGAAACCAATAAACAGCTATTTATATTACGTGAATTCAGGGGAATTTACAAAACTTTAGAGCACACTCTTCAGTTCAATTGATCTTTTCAACAGTGTGTAGATGATTGGGTGGGGTAAATCTCTGGTTGATGAAATTTGGGGACAGAATGAACACGCAAGAAAAAAAGGATGATTTGTAAGCCTGATAATCTCAGGGTCATCAAATTGATTTATCGCATCCACTGATACAGAAATTTCGCTCAATTGTGCCAACAACTTCGGATAAAAACTAAACCTTGACGACGTTAGCTCGACATCATTAAAATTTTCATAAATTTTTTGAAACTCTTTTGTTTTGGGATAAATTTTCACACGTTCAAAATTAGAACCCGCGACCAAATTTTCCGAAATTAATTTTTCGCCGAGTACATTTAGCTGATGGATATTAATCATGTATTCGATAAAAATTTTGTACGCATCCCCTGTGATTAATAATGGGATTTTTTCTTCTAAAAATATTCTGAAAATACCATTTAAAAAGAAAACATTTTGGAAAGGCCCAGGAGCGATCCAAATTGCATCAAACTGCTGGAAATAGATTTGTTTGTATTTAACGGCCTCGTTAATTTTTATCCAGTAATAATTAATCTCAATGTCTAGGAATTCTGCACATTGATCGATTGAAAGATTCGTGGCATGATGTGAATTGTACGTGAAATTATAGTCTCCTATTATCGCTATTTTTAACGCATCGCCCATATGTCAGCGAGTGAACTACCGTTTGAACCAACCCTTGAACTTACAATTGTTCAAGGTTAAACTCAATAAGCCTTGGTTAGGATCTTCTCGAAATACAGTTACACTAAATACACACTCAAATATGGTATAATCTCCTGTATTGTCCGAGGCTTGTTTCAAGGTAGTGATTGTTGCAAAACCAGGTTGATCGTCAGTTGATGTTTCCCATTTATCTCCGTTAACATCCCAATACTCAACTTGTACACCTGGAGATGAATTTGGCATGTCCTCAATGTCTTTAAGGGGTAAAACATCGCCTGAATTTACCAAATGAAAATCATTGAACATATCAAGTGTTGGGGTGATAGCAACTCCCGCGTCCCATTGTTGCGGTCCAAAGGTGAGCTTCACTTTTTGTGGATATTGAAAAGATGAGATTTCAGCGGTGTAAAGAACGGTTGATAGATTTGGTGAGGGATTACCATAAACTAGGTTAGAACTGTAACAATTATAACCCTTTATATTCTGCATGTACTCAGTCTCTGTACCATTTATGAAACCCGAAAATTGGCAATTCAAGTCTACATTGTTCGTTGGAGGAGGAATTACCTCTGGTTTTATGCATGCACTTAATGCCGTTAATAAAAACCCCGCTAATAATATCTTTGATAAAAATCTCATTTTGATACTGTTTAATTAACAAATATAATTGATAAACGAATAAATTCCAAAAAGATGCCTCTACTTTGTAAGTTTAAGGTAGTGATTCCATACAGATTCATCGGTTTTCTGATATCCTGATTCCATCAATCCATACCATTCCTTCTTCAGATCCTGAGGTTTTTTTCTTCCAATAAAGCATTCAATATGCTCTGAACACCAGTCCTGTTGCTTTAAATCACTAAAATCGTTAAAGCTACAAGAATTTAATTTTATCCAAATCCCCCGGATGAGCTGATCTTCTTTTTTTACGACGTGAATGAGTTTCGGGGCTTTTATGAATAGAAAGTGGGTATTCGCTATGATTTTTTCAAAAATTGTTTTGCTAAATAGCTCTACGATCTCTCTTGCTTTAACAGGCTTTTCCAGATTTAATTTTAACCATTCTTCCGCATGTAAATTATTTACAATTAAAAATGCTTTGAACTCGCCCTCGAAGAGATGTAATTCGTCATCACTCAAGCACCTGTAATGATTCATGGATTATTGGCTAATTTTTTTAACCTGAAAAGAAATGTCCAATACCTCAGTTACCTCCTTATCCGTGACGGCTTGCTCAAGGATGTAGGTATATTTCCCAATGAACGGCACTTTCCCTCGTTTTATTAAGTATTTATTTTCAATAATAGAGCCTGTTTTATGGCCAATCCAAGAGCCGTTCGGATTTGCAATTGGTATTTCGTGTCGTTCTCGATGCGTAGGACCGAACGGAGGTATTTCTTCAACATAAATCCAAAGATTACTGTACTTGTAGTCCGTTGTATTTCGTATAGTTATGAAAAAATCATAAACACTTGAAGTGTCGGATAAATCTAATTCAAAACTTGGTTTGACTTTTTGATCCCATTTATTATCTGAGAAAGAATAGGCCCCGACAGGGATTTCCTCATTCTGACATCCATAGAAAAATATACATAAACCGATAAGTATTCCAAACGCTTTCATGAGGGATTTGATTTCTGACTGAAATTGTTTTTCTTTTTATTTCTATTCTTATTATAAGGTTTTTTGCTGAAAGATTTCTCAAACCTATTTAAACTATCCTGTCCTACAACATTTGAATAGCCAATTTCAACCTCTTTTATTTCTTTTTCAATAAAATCATTCAAATCTTTCGGGTTTTTCCCTTCTTTGTTCAATTTTAAAATTTCCTTAACACGCTCAGGTGTGATGGCGATTAACCCCATTTCACCTTTGTAACCATACCACATCAGCCCCTTAAAGACGTCCGTTTTAAAGTGGAAAGCTTCACCTTTCTCAGTTTTAAGTTTTCCTTCATTTTTTGGGAAAGACTTAAGAGCATCCAAATAACTGTCTAACTCGTAATTCAAACAACACTTCAATTTTCCGCATTGACCAGCAAGTTTTTGTGGATTCAAAGACAATTGTTGGTAGCGCGCCGCTGATGTAGAGACAGATCTGAAATCAGTCAACCAATTTGTGCAACAAAGTTCCCTTCCACAAGAACCAATTCCACCAAGCCGAGAGGCCTCTTGTCTTGAACCAATTTGACGCATTTCAATTCTCACCCTGAAATCATCCGCCATGTCTTTTATCAATTGTCGGAAATCTACTCTTCCCTCTGCAGTGTAATAGAAAGTTGCTTTTGATAAATCTCCTTGGTATTCTACATCGGAAATTTTCATATCCAAATTTAAATTTAGCGCCAAAGTCCTCGATTTGTACATAAGTTCTTTCTCCAAGGATCTTCCTTTAATCCACTTATCAATTTCTTCTTGATTTGCAATTCGTAATAGTTTTTTGATTTCAAGTGGTTTAAGATTTGGTGATTTTTTCTTGACTTGAATACGAGCGAGCTCCCCTGTGACGGAAACAACACCTACATCATATCCTGGGTTTGTTTCAACAAGAACCACATCCCCTGGGTAAAGAGCCAATTGTGCAACATTTCTGAAAAAGTTTTTTCTTGAGTTTTTAAACCGTACCTCAACGATATCATATGGTTGGTAACCGGTCGGCAGCTCTAAATTCGCTAGCCAATCGTAAACCTCTAACTTGTCACACCCGCCACTGCTGCATGTCCCGTTATTTTTACAACCTTTCGGTGCTCCATCCAGTCCGGTACTGCAATTTTCACATCCCATTTTTTATTGAATTTTTTTGTAAATTTAATGAAATTTCCCGTAATAGTCAGCTAGCCTAAATGTATGTATCGCATGGTTTGGAAGCACAGTTGTGTGAACAAAATTTTAGTATTTGCATTCCTGTCTAAATGATAATATGAATCATCAAACAAGGAAATAAACTCTCGAATATTCCCCCCTGTAATGTAAGGAGCGAAATTCTTCAGAAAAACTTTTTCGTCAACCGAAGCACTAATCATATCTTCCCCCATATAATTTTGAAGTAAACTCTGACGGAACATGTGAAGTGCATACTGAATAAACAATTTTTGTGTCTCTTTGCCATCTTGAGAAAGTTCTTCCGCCCATACCAACATTTCAATCACATCTTTTTTGTAACATACGCGCATCAGCTGAATAAATCGTTCACGATGTAATTGTTTATGACCAGCATCTTCGGCAAGCCCTCTTGCTTTAATGAAATTTCCTTCGGCAAATGCGGCAATGGATGCTGATTGAGCATTGTTTTTAGAAAATTGAGTTTTTAGCATTGAACTGAGTTCCTCTAAATCGATGCGAGGTACAAGGAATTTTTGGGTACGGCTTTGAATGGTCACTAAAAGATTTTCAGGAGATTCTGCAACAAGAATAAACAATGTGTTTCCCGGAGGTTCCTCCAATATTTTTAGAAGTTTATTGGAGCACTGCTCATTCATTTCATCGGGAAGCCAAATTAACATAACCTTGAAGCCCCCCTCAAATGACTTTAAGCTTAATTTTCGCAAAATTTCTTTGCTTTCTTCCACCGAAATAATGGGTTTTCTTCCTTTGGGGTCGATGCGATTTGTCCACTCAAATAAATCAAAATACGGATTTTCAGAGACCTGTTTACGCCAATCTGAGAGAAATAAATCCGAAGTTTTTCCAATGGACTGTACCACAGGAAAACTAAAATGAAGGTCTGGATGTTGCAAGTCCTGAACTTTTTTACATGCGGAACAAACCCCGCAACTGTCCGATTCGTTTCTATCTTCGCAAAATAAATATTGAACAAAGGCCAAGGCCAGAGGAAGTGGACCATACCCAGGGTCACCATAGAAAAGTTGAGCATGACTTATTTTCCCACTTTGAACTTGTTGGATGAGTAAGTTCTTCAAATGGTGTTGGCCGATAACTGACGAAAATTGCACCCTCAAAAGTACACTTTTTCCCGGGAAGGGGAAGGACGCTTATTCTTTTCCTTTTATAACAATGACAATTTCACCCCTGACCTGATTCTCTTCGAAAAAAGCACTTAATTCCCCCAGATTACCGCGGTGAAATGTTTCAAATTTCTTACTTATTTCGCGAACAACACAAACTTCGCGGTGAAGTTCAAAAACACTCTTCATCTGTTCCAAACACTTTTTCAATCGATGTGGGGATTCGTACATGACGATTGTTCTTTCTTCTTCCGAAAGTCGCTTTAAAATTGCCATTCTCCCTTTTTTGTGCGGAAGAAATCCTTCAAAAACAAAACGATCACAAGGAAAACCACTTCCAACCAATGCCGGTATAAGGGCTGTTGGGCCTGGTAAACATTCAATATCAATTCCTTGTTTGAGACATTCTCTTACCAAAAGAAATCCAGGGTCTGAGATTCCAGGTGTTCCTGCATCTGAAACCAAAACTGTCACATTATTTTGAGCAATCAGCTCAATTGATTTTAATAACGTTCTGTGTTCATTGTGAGTATGAAACGAAAAGATTTTTTTTTGGATTTCGTAGTGATCGAGTAATTTTTTTGTCACACGCGTATCTTCAGCAAAAATACAGTCGCATAATTGCAATAAGCGCAGTGCACGAAACGTTAAATCTTCGAGATTGCCAATTGGCGTTGGTACGAGAATTAATTTTCCCATTTATCCAAAAACATTACGAACAACCTCCTCAATTTTCCCACAACAAATCACTTGAATTTGACGATTTTTCTCCATTTTTTCTTTTCCCTGTCTCGAAACAATGATTTTTTCATACCCCAATTTTTCTGCCTCTGCCACCCTACTCTGCAAACGCTGAACTTGTCTTAGTTCTCCTGAAAGGCCTATTTCTGCGGCAAAAGCTATTGTTTTTGGAATTGCTAAATCAGCATTTGAAGATAAAACTGCCATGGCAACCGCTAAATCTGTGGCAGGATCATCAACTTTAATTCCTCCTGCAATGTTCAGGAACACATCTTTGGAAGCCAATTTAAAACCACATCTTTTCTCAAGCACCGCAAGGAGCATATTCAATCGCTTGGCGTCAAACCCTGTTGAGGATCGTTGAGGTGTGCCATAGGCAGCAGATGATACCAATGCTTGAACTTCGATTTGAAGAGGTCTTAAGCCTTCAACAGTCGAAGCAATTGCAATTCCACTTAATTGTTGGTTATCCTGATTGATGAGCAATTCTGATGGATTTGCAACAGCCCGTAAACCTACACCCAACATTTCGTAAATTCCCAGCTCATTTGTTGATCCAAAACGATTTTTAGTAGTGCGCAGTAAACGGTACAAGTGATTTCTATCCCCTTCAAATTGCAGCACAGTATCCACCATGTGCTCTAATACTTTAGGTCCTGCTATCGAACCATCTTTTGTTATATGACCGATGAGAAAAACCGGTGTCCCTGTTTGTTTTGCAAAACGCAGCAATTGCGCAGTGCACTCCCTAACTTGAGAGATACTTCCGGGAGCACTTTCAAGATTACCATCAAATAAGGTTTGAATGGAATCTATTACCAAAAGTTCAGGTTTAATCTCCTGAGCAAAATTAAGAATGGTTTGAAGATTTGTCTCGGGCAACAAGTAACAGTCTTGATTTTTGATCCCAATTCGGTCGGCACGCATTCGGATTTGCTTATCACTTTCTTCCCCGGAAACATATAGAACTTTGCGTTTTTCGGTAATTGCTATTTGGAGCAATAAGGTACTTTTACCAATCCCTGGCTCTCCTCCCAAAAGTAAAATAGATCCTGGAACTACCCCGCCTCCCAAAAGTACATTTAATTCTTTGTCATCAAATTGCAATCGAAACTCCTCCGATTGCTCCACTTCTTGAATACGTGTTGGCTTACTTTTTTGATCTCCGAAAGAAAATGATTTAACCGAGGAATTCTTTTCAATTTTTTCCTCTACAAAGGAATTCCAACTTTGGCAAGAAGGGCACTTACCAAGCCACTTTGGTGCTTCATAACCACACTCCTGACAAAAAAAAGCAGATTTTACTTTTGACATTTCAGTTGTAAAGATATCTATTCACAAGAAATATGAGTGCCTGAAAATTAA
>Ga0194116_10008730_pt1 | contig 10208 bp, 10 predicted proteins | sample TA2MahsurfametaG_4_FD_148617 | JGI IMG/M metagenome (GOLD analysis project Ga0194116, IMG submission 148617) | Freshwater microbial communities from Lake Tanganyika, Tanzania - TA2015008 Mahale S9 surface | ecosystem: Environmental > Aquatic > Freshwater > Lake | place: Tanzania: Lake... | reverse complement strand
TTCGATATGAATGGTAAACTAATAAGCCATATAACCAATGGAAATTACACTGTTACAGACATCAACTACATCGACGAAAAAAATCAAATGCTTTACTTCACCTGTCGTAAAGACAACAGCGCCCGATATGATTTCTACAAAGTGAAATTCAATGGAACAGGGCTACAGCGCCTCAGCTTCGGCGATTATACGCATAGTGTGCAGGTATCTCCTAATGGCTCTTATTTCACCACGGTATATTCCAATACTGCCACACCGCAATCCATGGCACTGGTAGATAACAAGGGTAAGATCATTCGTGAACTGGGCAGTAGCAAAGGTGCCGATTTTGACACATATGCAATTGCGAAAACCGACCTCATCCGTGTAAAAAGTGAAGATGGTAAATATGATTTACCTATACGCATCACCTGGCCGATGAATTATGACAAGAACAAAAAGTATCCCTTGTTCATCAACATTTACGGCGGACCAAATGCCGGCACCGTTTACGACGGCTGGCAGCTGAATATGATGCAACAATGGTGGGCAAAAGAGGGAATGATTCAAGTTGCAATGGACCACCGTGCCAGCGGACATTTCGGCAAGGAAGGTATCAACTACATGCACCGTAACCTGGGCTACTGGGAAATGAAAGATTGGATTACCATTGTAAAATGGTTGATTGAAAACGCTTCCGTTGATCCGAAAAAAGTTTGCATCAGTGGTTTTAGCTACGGTGGTTATATGACCAGCATGGCACTCACCTATGGAGCAGATTATTTTACACACGGACTGGCAGGTGGTAGTGTAACCGACTGGCATTTATACGATTCACATTATACCGAACGCTTTATGGATACCCCTAAAGAAAATCCAGAGGGATACAAAACTTCATCGGTATATAGTTACATTGATCAGTATAAAGGCATGCTACGCATTTATCACGGCAGCATGGACGATAATGTTCATTTGCAAAACAGTTTACAGCTGGTAAAAAAATTACAGGAAAAGAAAAAACAATTTGAGTTTATGGTGTATCCCGGAGGCCGACATGGCTGGCGGAATTTACCCGGGCAGGATGCACACAGCACCAACGAAAACAATAGATTCATTTATAAGTATCTGCTGGAAAAAGAAGTACCGAAAGAGGTATTACGATAAAATATTCCTGACACTCAGTCAAAGGATGCAATCTGTAGGGTTGCATCCTTTTTTTGCATTGTACAATCATATTGTGCAACGCTTTGTGTTTATTATATGAAACCTTGGGCAGTTAGTATTAAAAAAATACAAGAACCACGGGGATCACAAAGAAATGCCACAATGGGCACAAGGCGTCGTACTGAAAATATAACAACTCATTTCTAAATAGTGCTTTGAGCTGAGTGGTAAAAAAATACAAGAACCACGGGGATCACTAAGAAATGCCACAATGGGCACAAAGCGTCGTACTGAAAATATAACTACCCATTCCTAAATTCTACTTTGCGCTTAGTGGTAAATAGTAGCTACAAAGAGTTCTCAAATGAATAAAAAGCTACGCGCAGTCATTAGGTGAGATGAACCACCAAAACACCAAGGCACTAAGTATCACTAAGTATTTATATAGCAGCATCTCCGTAAATCAGCGGGATTGAAAAAAGATGCGAGCGAATAAACAGCTTCGAGTGTTTGCATCTTCGTGGTTCAAGCCTTGCTTAATCCACAAACAAATCCTTAAATAGCTGTCCGCCGGGCACTACACTATACTTGCTTAAATCTGTAATGCCTTCGGATGCAAATAAATCTTCATCAATAAAAAGATTACCGGTGCAAGTAGCGGCAGAACGATTCAAAATGATAAACGCTGCATCGGCAAGCACCTCCGGCGTTCGACTCATTTTTGCTAATGCCTCACCGCCCAATAAATTACGAACGGCTGCCGTATCGATGGTTGTGCGGGGCCAAAGTGCATTTGCTGCAATGCCGTCTTTCTTCAGTTCTTCTGCCCAGCCTAAAGTCATCATACTCATGTTGTATTTGGTCATGGTATATGCTACATGACCTGCAAGCCATTTAGGCTGTAAACTAATAGGTGGTGAAAGCGTAAGAATATGCGGATTTTTTCCTTTGCGTAAAAAAGGAATACATGCTTTGGTCATAAAAAAAGTACCCCGAACATTAATATCATGCATCAAATCGAAGCGTTTGGGTTCTGTTTGCTCGGTAGGTGTAAGATTAATGGCTGAAGCATTATTAATGAGCACATCTATGCCGCCAAAAGTTTGTGCTGCCTTTTCAACTGCAGCCTGAATTTGATCTTCAAAACGAATGTCAAGCTGAATGGCAAGACCCTTGCCACCGGCTGCTGTCATTTCCTCGGCAGCAGAAAAAATGGTACCGCCCAGCTTTGGATTTTCTTCCACGCTTTTTGCTGCTACAACCACATTTGCACCAGCAGCTGCAAGCTTAAGACCAATTGCCTTACCAATGCCTCTGCTGGCACCGGTAATAAAAACTGTTTTTCCTTGAAACGACATAAAAATAAATTGAGTTGATTAAGGTAGTCAAATGATTACAAACCTGGTTTCAAACCATTCAAATTAATATTCAGGAAGACGAGGTTTGGTACCGAAAATTTCATCAATGCGCTGCATGATGGAATCATCCACTTTAGGAAGCACCTCTAATGCCTTCAGGTTTTCCAGCAGTTGCTCTTTGCGTGTTGCACCAAGAATGGCTGTTGAAACATTCGGATTATTTATACACCAGGCAATAGATAAAGCGGCCATACTTACACCCATTTCATGCGCCACTTGATGGTAAGCGCGTACACTCTTAACTTTTTCTTCAACCAGTGTCCTGTCTTTCAACCACTCAAACCCCGGAATGGCAAGTCTTGTGCCTTCAGGAATACCATCATTATACTTGCCTGTTAATAATCCACTGGCGAGGGGGCTCCATATAGTGGTGCCCAAACCAACATTTTTGAAAACTTCCAGGTATTCGTTTTCCATTTTGTGACGGTTAAAAATATTGTACTCTGGCTGCTCCATGGTTGGACCAATCAATCGGTATGCCTGTGCCACACGATGCGCCTCCATAATTTCAACACCACTCCATTCGCTGGTACCCCAGTAAAGAATTTTTCCTTGCTGAATAAGATGGTTCATCGTCCACACCACTTCCTCAATCGGTACATTTTTATCGGGGCGATGACAGAAATACAGATCTAAATAATCTACCTGCAAACGCTGCAACGCTTCGTTACATGCTTCAATCAGGTGTTTACGACTCAAGCCATGCTGATTAGGCTTGTTTTCTTTTCCGCGCCAGCCAAAATAGGCCTTGCTGCTAACAATATAAGAAGTGCGATCCCATTTTTTCTTCTTTAAAACACGGCCCATCATCTCTTCGCTTTTACCCAGCGCATACACTTCTGCATTGTCAAAAAAATTAACGCCATGATCATAAGCAATTCCCATCAGCTCATCAGCAATGCTGTCATCAATTTGCTTATGAAAACTCACCCAGCTTCCAAAAGAAAGCAGTGAAACTTGTAAACCGGATCTGCCTAAACGACGATATTCCATTTCTTTTTATTTTAAGTTTAAAATTATCGGCTACAAAAGTAATCAGGAATTATCCAGGAAATTTTGATGCCCCCACTTGCGTAAACCCTCTTATAGTATCAAATTTATAATTCAGCAAATTATCATCTGCCTCAAATCCCTTTCCATAAATAATCTTATCCCGCGAATGCAGAGAAACATCATTGGGAGTATAAAACTTTTTGAGCGACTGCTCCCAATACAAAGCTTCCGTACGAAGGGTGTCGCCATTGAGCCGAATAACAACGACACTGTCGGTAAGCGCAATGCGATTTTGAGTTTCATAATACCAGCCCTTCTTTGCATCTAAGAAAGATTCTATCTGAAGATTCATGTCATAAAAATCTACATGTAAGTTATTCGGAAACTCCACACGCGGCAACGAATCTTGAAAACGCAACATACGCGGGGCGGTAAGTCGTGCGCGCATCATACCTCCCTGGCTCATATAACTCTCTATATTTTTGGCCTCATCAACACTCAGCTGTGTTTTCTGCAAATTCATAATGACCTGCATATCATTTTCACACGAAAAGAAAAAAAAGCAGCCTGCCCAACAAGCTGCTTTGAATGCCTTTATAATATGCGTACAAAGTTTAATCATACTTGCGCTTGATAAACCATACATCGGCAAGCGAAAAACCGAGTGAAAAACGGAAATAACTTTCGCGCAGTAAACTTTCATTGTTGCCGCGCTGGCCAAACTCAAATGAAGTATTGATGAGTGTGTTTTGATAGGAATACATGTTCCAGCGGCGCACGGGCAATCCAAGCCCCAAGGTGATGGCATAAGTCTTCATATCGCCATTCACCATATAAGGTTCAGTGCCGTAAATAAATCCGGTGCGATAGGCCACATTGTTCCAATAACTCTTACTATTACTATTTGTAGGGGGAATGAATTGTGCACCCAACTTTACCGTCCATGCATCACGCAGCTGATCTGCCTGATCGTAATAACGATAATCGCTCCACTGGTGCATTACATAATCAGCACCAATGATAAAACGGCCCGACCTTTCATATGCAATACCTACACCATAGTATCGGGGGAAAACAATGCTGCCCGCAATATTTTTTCTGACAGATACGGAATCGATACGAATTTCATTGCCCCTGCCATCAAACGTTACGGTTTCATAGCTTTCATCACGACTTGCATTCATGTTGGTTAGCAAGTTGGCATATCCGCCGATGTTGAATGAAGAGCGCTTTTCTTCCGTGCGGTTAATAGGAATGCGATACTGAAAGCCACCTTCAGCAAATGCACCTCCGTATGAGGTAAGACTGGTAAAACGACCACGGCTGAAAAAACCCAGACCGGTTAAAACATCTACTTTGCTGACCAGCTCTTTAGATCCGAAACGATAACCGAAATTAAAACCGAGACTCAAGTTTTTGAGCGCAAAGCCGGCACCGGTAAATGCCTGATAGGTTCCGCCGCTCCCGGTATAGGTAACAGCCAGCGAATCGCCTGAAGGAGCAGCACGCAAACCCTGAATATTATATGATACACGGGTAATGGGTCGCAACCCAAACACCAATGCGCCGAAGAACTTTTCCTTTTTTGTTTTAAGTGGAACACCGATGCCCAAATAGGGAATAATGGCATTATTAGAGGTATAGCTGTCTCCGTTAGTATTACGGAGTGTGCGCGTATTAATATCTAATCCTATATCCAGTGCAGAAAATTTAATTTGAGCATAGGAAGCAGGATTGATAAAATTGATGGTTTGGTTATCGGAATAAGCCGCGCTGATATGACCCATGCCGCGGTTATTGATATTGCTGAGGGGGAACATATCGCCCAGTCCGTAGCGCGACAGCGGAGAATTATCCTGCGCCGCAACGCTGCTCGCCCATCCCAATAGCACCCAAAAAATCAAAATCCAAGCCCGACTAGCGATTGTGTTCACTGATTGCATACAAACCTTTGAAAATTAAATGAGGGTCTGCAAATATCCTACTTTTGAGCAGAGGAGCAAAATGACCGGTATCGCCCCCGGTTAACAGCACGTTAAAGCCCTCATATTTTTCGGCATAGGCATCGGCAATGCCGTCTATTTCCTTGGCCATGCCCCAGGCCACCCCACTCAGCAGGTTGGTGCGGGTATCATAGCCGATCAATGGCAAATTCCAGTCCATTTCCACCAAGGGCAGCTTCGCAGTGAGGGCATGCATCGATTTAAAACGCATTTCCAGGCCGGGAGAGATGCTGCCGCCCAAAAACTGATGGTATTGATTGATAAAGTTGAAAGTGATACAAGTACCCAGCCCGATCGCGAGGTTATTTTTCCCAGGAAAGAGATGCACGGCCGCAGCACATAATGCCAAGCGATCTGCTCCAATGGTTTCCGGTTTGCCTACCGGAGTGGTGAAAGGAAGTTTAGTGAGGTGCGATAATTTATGAAACTGTGTATGGTGAGTAAGCACATCTTCCACCACCGATTGGTGATTTACTACGGAAGAAAGAATAGAACTTTCTGGCTTGTATTTTTCTATCAGCGCTTCGATGGTAGCACGTTCATCATTTTCAAGCACTTCGGTTTGAAGGAGCTGATCATGTTGAAACACAGCACATTTAAGTCGAGTGTTTCCAAAATCAAAGCAAAGCTTTATCGACATACCTTAAAATTAAAGATTGAATTGAAACGGCTCAATATTGCGAAAATGACCGTTCAACTTGATTTTCTCTTTCAGCACCTCCATCTCTGCCAACATCGGCAAGGTACGGGTAAGATGTCGTTTAAGATATTCCTGGCGCTGTAATTCATCCATTAAACCTAAAAATTCATATTCTTCCGCTAGCGTTAAGCCAATATGTGGCGCTATATCATAAGACAACAGCGATGATTCCGGTTTTTTAAACTTCTTATCTACCTGCAGCATACGGTGTAACTCCTTGACGGCGGTCAGCACTTTTTCCATCAGCCAGCGACTTTCCTGCACAAGATTGTTTTCAGGATAACTTACAATGGCACCGCTGTAAAGCTTGTCGGGAATTTCACGAATCAATTCAAGCAAACGAAAAATTCGGAGCCCGCGGGTTTTGATATCCATCTTCCCATCTTCATACACTTTTGATATTTCAACAACTTCCATGAGCGTTCCCAAATCTTTCAGTTCATTTTCTACCACTACTGGAATGCCAAATGGTTTTTGCAATTCAAAACACTCGCGAATCAATTGCCTGTATCTTGGCTCAAAAATATGCAGATTCAAATCCTGCCCGGGATACACTACTATGCCCAGCGGAAATACGGGAATAAAATTCGTCATGTCGCAAAATTATCTTTTTTGCTTTGCACCCAATGCCACCACCAGAGCATTGAAAATGTGTGAATGAAAACACCGAACTGTCCTTCTAAACTGGAATCTGTAAAGGCAATAAGCAAGTTAAATAGGATTAAGGTTAGGAGAAAAAAATTACGCCGAACAATATTGCTAAATAAGGGAGCAAAAATGGCAATGCTAAAAAAGATGACCCCCGGCCATCCAGCAACGCATCCATGAATAAGCCATTCATTGGATGGGAAAAGTTTGTCTTCCGCTAGCATTTCGGGATGCCGCTCTTCGTACCATGTATTTACTGTAGGTTGTACATCGCCTAGTCCAATACCGAATGGATGGTTTTGAAGTATATACCATCCTGCTTTTAGCGAAAGCATGCGATTACCATCTACCGAACCGGGAACATATGCTGTATTGCGCTGCGTGTAAGTGTAACGCAGATAACTAAAACGATTTTGTAAGGTAGGCAGCAATGCCCATGCGAGTGTAGTGATGGAAAGAATGAGCAATAATAAAATCGTATTATATTTTTTATAACGATTGCGTACTTGCCATACCAAGTATCCTATGAAGAAAAGATAGGAAAGTAGCAGCCCCGTGCGCGCTGCAAGCAAATGCATGAACAGGAAAAAAAACATTGCAGCAGCAAGGGCCGTCCACTTTAACCATTTTGTATGAGCATGATGAAACAAAAAAATAGCGGCCATCATCACCACAACAAGGAACCAGCTAAAGCGAAGATGGTCATCATACATCCATACCGGCAAAGTTTTTGCTGCCATATAAAGTTGCTGCATGCTAAGGGGCGACTGCAGATATTGCCACACACTCCACCCGCATGCAATGCAAAGCAGCAGTACTAACAGGCCGCTGAAAATATTCCAATCACGCTGTTTCAAAACAGGCATTGCAAAAAAGGCAAGTGGCATAAATAAATAAGGAAGCTTGATCAACATCAGGCGAAGCCAGTTGGCGGTATCATCGCTCCAAATACCTGAAACAGCTGGAATCAAAAATAAAAGCCGCATGCTCCATGCAAAAGGCGAAGCAAACAATTGCCGAAGAAGCGACCTGTCTTTCATTTGCAACAAGCAGCTTGCCAAAAACAATAAGGTAAAATAACTGAGCAGCGCCCGGGACCATAAAGAAGATACTGCCATTAGCAATAATAAGCCGAGCCACCACCAGGTTGAAAGTAGAATTTTTCGCAGCATCGAAGCTAAAATAAGAAGAAAGCGTGTAGCATGGTGCCGGCATTGGTCACTCACTTATTTTTGCAGTAGCTGTAACAGGTAAATTTCTACCGCGTTACTGCAAAATACATTTATGAAAGTTTGTGGTTTTTCATTCATCCGAAATGGCGTTAAATACGATTACCCCTTTGAAGAGGCCATCCGTTCTATTTTGCCACTCTGCGATCGCGTAGTGGTAGCAGTCGGCCGGTCGGATGATGATACTTTGGCCAAAGTACGAGCCATTGATTCTAAAGTGATCGTACTGGAAACAGAATGGGATGAAGCGCAGCGAGCAGGCGGTCGCATGTTGGCACTGGAAACAGATAAAGCATTTCAGGCAATATCCGAGGAATACGATTGGTGCTTTTACATTCAAGGCGATGAAGTAGTACATGAAGCGCATTACGATGCCATTCAAAAAGCCATGCAACAATATAAAGATGATATCAATGTTCAAGGATTGCTTTTTAATTACAGACACTTTTTTGGCTCATATGATTATGTAGGTGCGCGCTACGCCTGGTATAGAAGAGAAATTCGCATTGTACGCAATAACAAATCCATCTACTCCTATCGTGATGCACAAGGTTTTCGTATGCAACCCAACCGTAAACTAAAAGTAAAACTGATCGATGCGTACATACATCACTACGGATGGGTACGCAAACCTGATGCACTGCAGCAAAAAATAGAAGCCAACAGCTACATCTATCAAAAGAAAGGAAGCACCGGTTATCAAGATGCATTAAGCCAGGAAGTATATGCATACGAAGCATCTAGCGAGCCGGTTATCCGCTATGAGGGCACGCATCCGCAGGTGATGCTACAACGCATTGCGGCGCAAAACTGGCCCTTTGTGCCCAACCCAAGATTGCATTACGCTTCCTTGAAGGACTTACTAAAAAGAACCGTTTTCAAACTCACCGGCTGGTTTCCCGGAGAATATAAAAACTATCAACGCATCTGATTGCATCAAAAGCAATCAAAAGCCACACGAATATGTCGCACTTTTCGGGTAAGTTTGTGTTATGTGGGAGGATTTTTTCGAACAGATGCAAAAAGGAGATTTTCGCAGTCTTGCGCGGTGTATCTCTTTCGTTGAAAACGAAACACCGGGCTATGAAAAAATGCTGCTCCAACTACCCGCAAACGATACACCTGTTATTGGCATCACCGGACCACCCGGCGCCGGCAAAAGCACCATGGTAGATGCATTGCTTCATGAAATGGTAAAAGCGGGAAAAAAAGTTGCGGTGCTTTGCGTTGACCCTTCTTCCCCTTTTAACTTAGGCGCTTTGCTCGGTGATCGTATTCGAATGAGCAGTTGGTATAATACGCCGGAAGTGTTTATTCGATCGCTTGCTACCCGCGGCTCTCTTGGTGGACTGCATCCTAAAATTGTTGAAATAACAGAGCTGTGTAAAGCAGCCAGCTTCGATTATATTCTTATTGAAACCGTTGGGGTTGGACAAAGCGAAATTGAAATTGCAGGACTGGCCGACGTAACAGTGGTAGTAATGGTGCCGGAGGCGGGGGATGAAGTACAAACTATGAAAGCAGGATTGATGGAAATCGCCGACATTTTTGTTGTAAACAAAAGCGACCGGCCGGAAGCGGATCTCTTTGTAAAAAATCTGCGACTCATGCTTGCGCCTGCTTTTCAAAGAAATCAGGAAATTCCTATTGTAAAAACAGAAGCAACTGCAGCCAAGGGCATTGCATCATTATGGGAGCATATTCAAACTCACTTGCAATCCTCTTCTACGCATGAAAAGAAAAGCTGGCTCCTGGCCGAAAGAGCATGGCAACTGATTCAGAGCCGACGCATGCGCGATGTCAGCAAAGCATCGCTTAAAAACGCCATTGAAAAAGCACAGCAGAAAAAAGATTTTAATTTATATCGCTTTGTGAGCGAACTTTGAAGATTAAACACCAATAAAAAGAATATGGAGCAGAGCCCCAAACAAAACTTACCTGTGGTAGCAGCATGCTTTCCACTTGAAGTAGAACTGAAAGCAGGAAAAACCTATGCATGGTGTACTTGCGGTTTAAGCGAAAAGCAACCCTTCTGCGATGGTAAACACAAACAATTAAGCTACGAGCAAAACGG
>Ga0194116_10008728_pt1 | contig 10208 bp, 9 predicted proteins | sample TA2MahsurfametaG_4_FD_148617 | JGI IMG/M metagenome (GOLD analysis project Ga0194116, IMG submission 148617) | Freshwater microbial communities from Lake Tanganyika, Tanzania - TA2015008 Mahale S9 surface | ecosystem: Environmental > Aquatic > Freshwater > Lake | place: Tanzania: Lake Tanganyika... | reverse complement strand
TTACTTTTTCAGCTTCTTTCATAAATAGCTTCTCTAGTGCTATTTGACATGCTAAAAATGTTTTACCTGATCCGGCTGAACCGGCTAATAACGTAACTGTATGTTGTAATATTTTTGCTTTGGCTTCCTTTTGTTCTGAATTTAATTCGGTTTTAAACTTGATTGGAGATTTGGGTTTGCGCTTTTCCTGGAAGATTGGATCTTCGTGGTGGTGTGAAGCCATATGTCAATTAATAAATGAAACAAATAATTATCAAGTATAAATATAATAACGAAAATAAAAGAGCCCCGCTTTCGCGGGGCTCCCTATTTTCTAGGTTATTCTAGATTAAAGGCTGTTAAGGCCAGAAACGTAGATCTTACCGTAGAATTCTGGACGAAGCATCTTCTTCGCATAGCGAGTCAATAGACCCTTACGTGGAGTGAAGGTGTTCGGATCGTAGATCAACGGAGTCATGATCAACGGAATGTATGGAGCGAATACAGCACCAGCTTCCAAGAACTGAGTACCACGGAAGCCCATAAGGATTGTGTTTTCAGTCATGTAAGGGTTCTTGTACACAGTGTAACGGCTGTTCAATTGACCAGCTTTCTGTACACCAAATGCGTATTCCATTTTGTCTGCAGAGCCGTCAGAGTTTGAAGCAAATCCTGGGATTGATTCAATTACTGTAGCTACAGTTGGAGAACATACTAAGAAGTTTGCACCACCACGAAGAGTTAATTGGTGAATCTTGTTAGAAAGTTTCTGCATCTTAGTACCAAGAGTTTGGAACCATTGGCCTTGAGTGTTGTAGTAACCAGTCTGTGAAGTTGATGTTGGGAAGTCAAATCCAGCTGCGTTAGATGGATTATAAACACCGTTGTTCAATACAGTCCAGTACTCAGTACCAGCAGCTGCGTCTTCAATCAACATGTCAAGGATTTCAAGGTCGATTTCAAGAGAGATGTACTCGCTCATGATGTTAGTAACCTCGGCTTCAGCGTCAAGAGCTTGGTAAGCATTCAAGTCTTGAGCGAATTCAGGTGTCCAAACTGCCTTTAACTTTTTAGTCTTAGCTACAATAGCTTGTGACTGCATCTGAATGTTGATTTCTGGGATAACGATTTCAGTTGAGCTCTCAGCGTTAGGAATTGCGAATTCAGTATTACCAGCTTCGAAATCACCTACGTTGTAAGGACTCATTTGAGTAGCCTTGTTGTAGTCTACAACTACAGTACGAGTTCCAGTTGGGTAAACTGTTCCAACAGCAGAAGCGGTTACAAAGAAAGTAACAGTGTTGTTAGTGTAGTCGTATGAAGTGAAGTTCGGTAGGTTAGTAGCAGTAGTAACGGCAGAAGCTGAAGTTACGATAAAGCCACGAACTGCGTCTGGGTCAAAGTTAGCTAATGATGCAGTTGCAGTTGGGATAACGATTTTGACAACTTGGCTAGCAGCTACAGAAGCTGACATAGCAGAGTCATAGTTTAATTCAGCCCATGTAGCTACTCTATCAGTTGCTGAAGAACCAGAAGTTACAGCTACAGAAGCAGAGAATTGGTTAGTTGAGTAGGTAAATCTACCAGCACCGTAAAGACCACCATTGTTAGCTTCGCCTAAGTTATTAGGGTTAGTAGAGAATGGGTAGTTACCAGTAGCTGAACCAGTGTTACCATAAAGTGAACCATTTTGAGTAAATGGATTCTTAGCAGTTCCGTACTGGAAGTCTAAGAAGAATACTAGTCCAGAAGGAAGGTTCATTGGCTGTACAGAAACGAATTCTTTAGCAGCGATTTGACCGAATACTTTACGTACTAATGGTAAAGCAATACCAGCCCATTCAGCACCTGTGCCTACTGAGAAGTTACCGTAACCAGCACCACCACCTACAGAAGATTGTTCTACTACAAGTTGCTTTGCTTGGTTTTCGAGGATTAAAGACATGTTGTTCTTGTCAGTTTCTGAACGAAGACCTTCAAGTAAACCTGTCTTTTCCCATTTTGCAGCAAGTTTAGCTGCGTCAGACTGCATGTTCTTCCAACCGGAAGCTGCAGACTCGAGTAATTGTTGTACTTGTGACATTTTATTACAGGGTTTTGATTAATTAATTTCTTTTGATACCCGCTAAGATTTGCCATCTAGCGAATTGATCATTTACTTCAAGAATTGGTTTCTTTTCTGGAGCAATACCTACTGCTTTAGAAGCCATACCTCTCATTGATTCAGTAACAGCAGTTTTAGTTTCCTTAACTGTAGTTAATGTTTCGTAGATAAGTTTTGCTTCTTTTACAGAAGATGCTTTATCAAAAGCTTCCAATACCTTTACTTTTTGTGTTTCGTTTAAGTTCTTAGCTCTGAAGATCTTATTAGTGTAAAGAAGTTTAGCGTTAAGAAGTTTTACTTCTGAAAGAGTTGAAGCTAATTCTTCAAGTTCTACTCTCATTTCTTCTACTTCAGCTTCATTAGTAGCTTTTTTACCTTTTAAAGCATTTATTGCTTTTTGGGCTAGCTCTTTTGCAAAGGCAGAACCTGCGGAAATACCTAAAATACCAGCTATAGCCATAGCCATAACTTCTTCTGAGTTTTGTAAAGCATATGATGATAAATCAGCCATAGTACCAGCATCAATTTCATCTACCATTTCTTCTTCTTTAAGTTTTTTACGGTAATCAGTTTTACCTTCGGCTTCAGCTGAGTCTTTCTTAAGAGGACCACGACCGTGGCCTTCTTTTTTCTTAGCGTAGGCTCCTTTGTCTTTTGACTCGTCGCCTTTACCACCTCCGTAATTCTTTCTTTCCATAATTTCTTCCTCTTCAGACTCTTCGTCTTCTTCTTCAAAATCAACTTCCTCTTCTTCTTCATCGCCTTCTTCTTCCTCATAGTTTTCACCAGCTTCTAATTCGCCAGCGGCAACCATGTCGGCAATTACGTCCTCGATTAAGGCTTTAAGATCTTCTTCTGACATTTCATCAAGATCGACTTCTTTGTCTTCACCTTCTACTTCTTCTTCAGAGTCCATTTCCATTTCCTCTTCTTCTTCTGCTTCAGTTAGACTTTCTTCGGTCTTTTTTTCCATGCCCTTAGTTCTTTCTTCCTCTTCGAGTTCGGCTAGGAGTTCTTCAAGATCCAATTCTTCTTCTATTTTATCACCATCGATACCTTTGTATCTATCCTCTTCAGTTTCGATCTCTTCAGGACCGTCACCTTTAAGGCCATGACGCATAATAGGGTTAGACATTTTTTCTTTTAGGTCCTCACCGTAGTTTTCATCAGTCATCTCGGCTTCTTGCATTTCATCCTCTTCAAGTTCCATTTCAGCTAATTTAGCTGCAAATTTCTCTTGTAAGTAAGGAGTAAATGCTTCCTCGAGAGCTGCTTTGGCATTTGCGATAGCTGCTTCTTTAACAGATTTAGCATCAGCAATAGCCTCCTTTAAAAGGTCTCTACTGTTTGACATTTTCCTCAAAATTTAGTTTGTGGGGTACGGTTATTATATTTGGGAACCGTAATAAGTATTATACATAAACCCAATATTATATAAAGATAATATACTAGGGTCGGTGATACATATGTATGTATCTACTTAAAGTCGTATATCCTTAAAAAACAGGACAAGTTCCTTTGGCACATAAGATATCTGTTAGGATACCATTTACTTTACCATAAGAACTAGCTTTATATTCTTTTCCTTCATTTACCAAGTACATGTATGAACCTGGGTTTGAAGGGGTTGAGACAAAGTCCCAACATAGGAGTTCGAAGTCATCTTGTACTTCCATCATTCCACCACTCATAGGTTTTAATGAACCCATACCACGTGATGATACACCTACCATTACTCCATTGTCAATAAGTGCTTTAAGTATATTGCCTGATACTGTTGGTAAAATTTCGACTTTACCCACGACATTATCACCGTCCCACCATAGGTCACGAATGATGTGGCAAACATTTTTTAAGTTGATTATAGACGAATCTGGGTGGTCTAATTCACCTGTAGCTCTATTTTGTTTAACCACATCCATGTATTTGTCTATTTCACGTTGCCAAAGGTCTTTAGCGTAATATCTACCATTACCATTTTTAACTTTAGCAGTAGCTAAGACACCTTCAACAATAGGGTTACCAGCTGGAGACTTATAGCCTTCAACTAGTTGTACAGGTGCAACCTGAAATGGAAGTGTTTCTATAAGTACTTGTTTCATTACTTTTTCTTTGGCATGTCACCATATCCACTAGCTTTATATTTTCCTTTAGCAGGTTCACCTTCACCTAAACCAGCCGCATCTTTAGTGTAGCCAATTCCTTTAATACCAAAGGCAGCGTTTTCTACATAGTATGAAGAATTTTTAGCTAAATTTTTTCTAACTATTTCTTTTAATTCATCAATGGTTTTCTCAGCATTTTTAGGATCCTTCATTTCTACATAATATCCTTCTAAAAATTCTTGACCATAGATATTATCAATAATTTCTTTATTAGTATAATCTAAACCAGTCATTTCTTGGCTTTCTTCTACTTCTTTAGAAAGTTTACTATCAACTGCTTTAGTATCTTGGATACCCATTGGTTTAGGTGGTTTGATAGGATTTTCTTGTTGTGAAGCATATGTTTTACCTACACCAGCAAAAACTGAGTATTCTTCATTTACATAAGAATTAAATGCTTTGAATGGGTCAAATGTAGGTTTAGATACTAAACCACCAGCCATAGCAATTTCGCTAATAATTCCTCTTTGTTTTAAGATAGTTGTGGCTTCACCATATGAGGCAAAGTTAGTGATGTATTCAGGAAATAGTCTTTTAGCAGACTTTAAAAAAACATCTTTATGTCCTTTTCCTTCTTGAATTAATGTGTATTGTTCTTGTAGAGTTTTCATTAGTCTCTTTTTAATAATTCTTCAATATCATCTAAGTAACTTAAAACCAAGTCTGTTGGTTTAACAACAGCATATGATTCTGGTTTTTCATTGTAATAAGCTATAGTTTCATCTTTAGCATTATCTATAGCTGGGTATAAAATATTTAAGCGTTGAGTAATTTTATCAAAGGCAGCAATGCGTTCCTCTTGATATTTTCTTACATCTTGAGGTTGAGTAAAGGCTCTTTCTTTTAATCTATACTTGTACATGCTTATAAATATTATTTACCCCATAAATATTTAGTGTCTATAGCCTTAGATTGGGCAGCTAGTTTTTCACTATCAACTGGTTTATATCCAAATGCTTTAGTGTAATAATTATTTTTTACACCTTTAGTTCCTGCTTTAGGTCCTTTACCTAATGAAGCACCCGGATTAGCTTCACCTAGTTTTTTCATTTTAGGGGCTAATTTATAAGCATATTTTGCACCATATTGAGGACCTTGACCAGTTTGGAATCCTGCTGCTCCAGCTCCACCACCTGTACCAGTCATTTCAAATAAGCCTTTAATGGCGTTATATTCAGCTGGATAGGTTTTTCTAAGGTGAGTTCTGATTCTATTTCTTAATTCTCTATATTCTTTGATATAGGTTAAGAATTGCTCATCTTTTCTGATAGTATCAGTAGTAGCCATACCCTCTAAAGTCTCTAAAGCTCTGTTTAGATCCTTAACTAACATTTCAAAGTCAGGAATGTAAATAACATCAGACTCATACTCTGCTTCTCCACCAGGAGTAGGTACAAGTTTGAATTTTCTACCGCGTAAAGCTTCCTTGATTTTAGATGTTATTTCCATTAGCTATCTTAAGTTCTTCTACTAATTCACAATATTGGAGTAGGTCAACTATATTCTCGTTTTTAATAGATTGATTTTTTTCTATTTCAACAATAAGAGGTAATACCTCATTTAGTTTAATTTGAACAGCCTTGTCTGTTACATTTTGGCTAATGGTAGCTAACTCTTCTTTGAGTTGCTGAATTCTAGTATTATAGAATGTTCTTAGTTTAGGGGTTGAGTCAACCGAAGTGATAAATTCTTTAAGTACTTCTTTTTGTGACTCATATAAGCTTGAATACTTACCATTGAATTTCTCTAGTAAGATTTTGTATGTAAGAAGTCTTATATCTTTATCATATGTTTGGAATTCTTGTAGAACCTCGTCTTTTACTTTTTCTTCCTTAATAACTGGGGTTGATAAATGTTCTAGTAATGTGAACTTATTATTAATTAACTGAGTAGGGTTAGTAGTATCAGTTGTATGTTCTGCTTCAATTAAAGTATATAAAGCAGCATAAGGCTTGTAATTGGTAAGTTTAGTCTTAAAGAACTCATCTAGATCATAATGTTCCTTAATCTCATTAATTAAGTTATATTTTTGTCTACGTAAAGATGATCTGTTAAGCTTCTTAGATGATTCTAAAATAGTTTGAATCAAAACATTAGCTTTAGCTTCAGTTACTTTGTTGGTTTTACTTAGAGTTTCATATAATTTTAACTCTTTACCTAATTCACTTTTTACAAAATACTTTTTGATAATATTTAATGCTGGTGATTGACCTCCATTAAGTGTATCAGCTGTTACTTGTCTAACAAGCAATTCAAAAAGAATACCAGTATTTTTATATTTTGAATGCTTAATATTCATTCTATCTAGGATTTATTATAAATATATAAAGATATTTACTCAGTCAAGTTAGATTCATCTAACAATGATTCAGCTGATTTGGTTTTAACGTAAACTATCTCTTTACTTAATGATTCTAGTAAAGCTTTATTTTTGCTTTCTAATGCTAAAGGTGAACCTCCTTTGTAGTTAGGTGTACCATATCCTTCTTGATCATCTGTTTTATTGTCTTGACGACCAAGTCTGTCTCTACCTAAGGCATTTTGTTGGGTATTGATATTAGAAGCCTTTTCTTTAGGTCTACCTAATTCTTTATCTTCATCATACCCATCAGGTACTTCACCATTTTCATATCTTCCTCTACCATATAGAGAAGCTAGATCATGTGGTGTACCGTATGAACGACCTGTCTCAACTGGGTCATTTCCTTCTTCAGTAATTTGTTGGATTCTGAAGTTACGTTTAGCATCTTCAACTGCTAAATCTCTATACTCATCATATTGATCAGCACTAAATTGGAATACATTGTCATAGATCCAATCTGAAGGGATAATTTTAGTATCTAGCATCTCTTTAGCTAAGGCTACTTTTTCCTTTAACAAGTTAATTTTTTCTTGTTCAGCGATGATTGAAGGTGTAGTTAGGCTAAGTTCAAAGTTTGTTAAACTTTCACCATCATATCCTTGAGTGTAAAGGTGTACTAAAGCTATCTTGTATAATTCAGATAGAGCGATTCTTTGAATACGATCAATTGTACGAGCAAATCTAATATCTTCAGCAGCTAATGTAGCTTTACCTGTTAAGTCCTTTTCATAACCCATGAAGGCTTTAGGTACCTTAAGGGCAGCGAATAATTTATCACGTAGGTAAGTTACGTCTTGAATACCATCGTAATCTAGACCTTTTGTAGTTTCAATCTTAGTGGCAGCATCATTACCTCTTACTGGGATATAAAAATCCTCAAGTAAGTTTTGCATGTTATATTTTTGGTTGTATTCACCTGTTTTTTCATCCATTAAAGGAGTACGTTTCATGGTTGCTATAGTCTTTTGCATGAACTGCTCAACTTCTTGAGGTGGAATATTACCTACGTTAACATAGAAAATACGTTTTTCCGGAGCACGAGCAATACGGTGAATAAGCATTGCATCTTCCATCAACACATATTGTTTAAATAGACGACGGGCTGGTTCTAGATAAGAACGACCATATGGAAGATAGTTCACATCAGTTAATAAACGGAAGTGAGCTATTTCATAGTTGTCAAATGTGATCTGATTATCAGTTGGTTTAGTGTTTGGGGTTGAATAGTAACCTGAACCACCAGTATAGTAACCATCAGGAGAGTAAAGGAATTGAACTTTGGCTGGGTTAGCCATATCAAAATTCTCGCGTCTTTGAATATGATATGCTGTGTAAGGAATTACATTATAAACTCCGTACTTTTCTGCAATTTCTAGTTTTAAGAAGAAATCACCATACTTACACATTTGACGGATCCAAGACCAAAGATTGAATTCAATGTTAAGTACATCATAAAATAAGTTATAAAGAATTTTCTGGATATCATCATCGCTACTTCTGATTTGGAGTACTTCACCCATATCATTCTTTAGAGTACATTCGTCAGATATAATATCAAGAGCAGATGCTATAATTGCATCAGTATCCATTGTATCATAGTCACTATATAAGTAAGTTCTAAGGTACTGATACTGTAAATTAAACTGCTGACCTAAAAGAGATGTAGCAGCTGGGTTGGTATAGATTCTGTTAAAACGATCTACTAATGAGTTAGTCTGAAATTCTCCACTAGTTTGGATATGATCAGTGTCAACTACTTTGAGTTGGCTACCTCCTTCATTTCTGATAACTACATCAGTTGAAAAGAGTCTTCTTAATCTTGAAAATATACTAGTATCAGCCATTGCTTATTTTATTATCATAAATATTAAAGGAGCCATCTTAGGTCCTCTTGGTGTCCTCCCATTTCTTGTAGATAAGGATTTTTAATTGAATTAGCATTAAATGCTCCTACTGTGGTAGTTTTAGCCATACTGCCTAAAGCAGCTCGAGTCATGTCTAGACCCTGTTGTTGGAATTTAAGTGAGGTATCTCTTAAAAACATACCAATACCAAATGACATTACCAAGTCATCATTGTAACCTGCTTGAGCTTCAGGTCTACCATTATGCCAAACAAATACTTTCATTTCCTCTAGTAGACGTTTAGATTGGATGGTAACACTTTTATCACCAACATATTCTCTAAACTTGTTTACCACTAATGGTCTTGTTTTCATTGACATTGTAAAACCAGGAGTTAAATTATCACTAAATTCATATCGGTTAAAATACGACTCAGCTGTTACAAGATCACTCTTAGGTGATGAATAAAAGTTTTTATAGCCTCTTTCTTGAACAGTTTCAATAGTAGCCCAACCAATAGAGGCGTTTTCTACTACTAGTAAAGCATTGTTATATTCTGAGGCTAGACCTACAAGAAAATGTCCAAATTCTTTTGGGGAAAGTTGTCCCTTATATTCGGCAACCTGAGTATTGGTTTCAATATCCATGACATGAGCAGCAGAGAAGTCTTTACCATCTCCTCTAGCCACATCTGCTATTACCATATAGTCACGAGTGTAAGAGGCAGGTTCCCAAACCCATAAGTTTTTATCTACACCTCGTCTTTCTAGAGGTTCTTTGATAGTGGTTTGACCTATAAATTCTAACCATTCAGAGTAGAAGACAGTATCACCTGAGGTACTAAAGTCACAGTCACATTCTTGTGCTGCTGTTCTAGGATCACCTAGAAGTTCATCTTGTTTCTTTCTCCATTCTTCATCCCTCTCTGGGTGGACATACCAAGGTAACTTGATAGGTAAGAAGTCGTTCTCGCTCGCTTCTGCTCTCACCCATGTCTGGTGAAACCAGTTTCCAGTTCCATAAGGGGTGGAGAGTATTATTGCTCCACCACCTGTTGCAAGTGTTTGTTGTGCTGATGCCCATGTTTCTGCTACGTTATCGATGAATGCAGCCTCATCAATTACCAGCAAAGATACTGCTTCTGAACGTGCTGAGTCACTATTTGATGATTTTGCTTTAATTTGTGAACCGTTTGCTAATCTTAAACTTAAACGGTTGTTTTCTATTTCTTTTACTTTAAGCCAGGAAGGTAAGTTATCATACATGAAACGAACCTTGGTAACCATGTTTTTAGCTGTCTCTTGAGTAGTAGCGAGACATAACACGTTTTTATCTTTATGAAAAATCATTAACCATAAAGAGTAACTGGCTGCTAGAGTTGAGATACCTAGCTGACGAGATTTAAGAACAATAGAATAAGGATTATCTCTCCATAAATGGAGTATCTTTTCCTGGAATGGGAATAGGTTAAAGGTGATTCTACCTCGTTGTGGATGCTGAATATAACAGTATTTACGCATAAAGTGGCCCGGGTCTTGAGCACACTTAATGTATTCTTGTTGTATTATTTTCCTTAAATCCGGATCACTCATAATATTATAACTGGATTACTGTGAACATAGCAACCATACCGCTACCAAATCCAATCAGTGCACCATTCCAAAACTTTACTCTTTTAGCTTGCTTTAAAGCTTTTATTTCACTTTCTTTTAGTTCAATAACCTCACCTAAAGTAGTTATTTCAATGTCTTTAT
>Ga0194116_10008726_pt1 | contig 10209 bp, 9 predicted proteins | sample TA2MahsurfametaG_4_FD_148617 | JGI IMG/M metagenome (GOLD analysis project Ga0194116, IMG submission 148617) | Freshwater microbial communities from Lake Tanganyika, Tanzania - TA2015008 Mahale S9 surface | ecosystem: Environmental > Aquatic > Freshwater > Lake | place: Tanzania: Lake Tanganyika... | reverse complement strand
CCAATCCCCAAAATTAATAAAAGAATATAAATAAATATATAATTAATTAAAAAACCTAAAAAATTTGTTTTAATTAAAATTTAGAATTTCTCTTTTTTTATTTTAAAATTAATTATTATTGTTTTATTTTAAAAAAGAGTTATATAATTATATAAAGATTTAATATATATTAAAATTTATTTATTCAACTTAATTTAATTTATAAATTTTAACGTAAAAACTTCAGAGATAATTAAAAACAAAAAAGCCAAAATGATTTATAATAAGAATCATTTTTTCTTTGAGAAAAATCCTAGCAAACCCCCTTTCTTTTTTTCTTGATTAACAGATGAATTATCAGTAAGTAATTGACTAGTGCCAAGTTCATTTAAATTTATAGATAAATGATCTTTTAATTTTTTTAAAGCATCTTCCTGTTCTTTCTTTTTAGGCTTATAATTTTCAGTTGAGACAGTAAACAAATTTTTGAATTCTTCATAATTTTTTATTCTGCCTTCGAAATTCAATAATTCCTCTTTTTGAGCTTTTTGTGATTTAATTTCTTCCTTTAAAAAATTTAATTGTGTTCTCAAATGTTCGTTGTTTTGCTTATAATCTTGTGCTGCGCTTTTATATCTTTCTAATTTTTCTGCTTGCTTTCTTTCATCATTGGGCTTTAGATTTTATTGAATTAGAAATTTACTTTTATTCTTATTATCAAATTAAAAGGTCTTAAAAATCTTTAAATGATTATTATATTAATGTTAAATTTATAACATACATCTGTGCTACTGATATTAAAAGACATTCTAGATTTAAGGTCATCATCGTTTGAATTTAGATATTTATCCATATCAAGTTTTACACAATCCAACTCATTTTTTAATTCACTGATTTTTGAATCTTTTTCCCTAATTAATTTCTTTAGGGTTTCAATTTGTTCCTTGAAAACCTCAATATTCTCACTTTCATCTTCATCTTCATCTCCTTCTTTTGTTAATCTATTGGTAGTAATTGCTTTTTGTTTACTTTCTAATTCATTTATTTTTTGATCATAGATTTCTAACGCTTCTCTTAATTCGTAGATTTCCTGTTCTTTTTCTTCTAAAGAAGTTTTTAAAGTTTGTATTTGTTGGTTTAACATAAGAGTATTTGCATTTTTACTGTTCTTATTATTTCCTTGAGATGCTAAATAAGCTTCCAATTCTTTTTCTTTTAAATCTTTTTCATTTTGAAGTTTTTTAATTTGCTCAATGAAATCTGTCTCTTTTTCTTTTAAATCGTTCAGAGCGTATTCATATATATTTATTTTTTCTAAAAGGTTTTGATTTTCTTCTTCTTTTTCTAATAATTTTTCTTCTAAGTCAGTATTTGTTTTGTTGTAATTTTGAGAAAAATCCGCAATTTTAACTTCTAATTCCTCAATAAATTTTTCGTTGTCAGAAATAAGGCCTTTTAGTTGTATATTTTCTAAATCTAGTCTTTGAATATTGTCTTTAAGAAGCATAATTTCTTTTTTATGACTTTCATTGTCTTTTTCTTGTGGGTTTAAATTAGGGAAATTTCCTTCATTAAAATATGTGGAACTCTTTTTTAGTTCTTTTGTAAGGAGAATCAATTGATTATTTAATTCTAAATTTGTTTTATTTAATTTTTCGATTTTTTCTTCGTAAGAAGCAATTAATTTATCTTGGTTGGTAATCGAATTCGAATTGTCGATCTTATTTGTATTTGTATTTGAATTAGATTCATGAATTGTATTTGGATCAGTCATTATGATGGAATCATATGTGTTTTCTGTTTTAATGTTATGATAATTTGAATTGTTTAAAATATTGTTGGTTTGAGAATTGAGATTTTTATTATTCTGAGAATGTATATTATTTTTGTTAGTTTTTTCTATTTGATGTGAATCAATATTTTCAGTTTTATTAAAGCTCGATAATTGATTTAATTTTTTTTTTAATTCTTCGATGTTATTATTTAATATATCATTTTCGTTTTTCAAAGCTTCGATTTCTTCTTCAAGATTATTTATCAAAGTAATTTTTTCATTAATTAGTTCACTTAAGGCATTTAACGTCTCTTCCTTTGCAAGCAATTCTTCATTGAATCTTTCATTATCGGTTACGTGATTGCTAATTTCGCTTTCCAAATTATTTATTTTTTCTTGGTAATTCTCAATATCGTTTGTGAGGCTGAGAATATTCTTAGAATACGTATCATTATCAATTTCTAAATTTTCTATTTTACTTTGCATATTTTTCATTTTTTCTTCGTGTTTTCTTTTAATTTCACTTATTTCCGAATTCATTTCTAAATTATCTTTTTGCAATTTTTCAATTTTTATCAGTTTCTCATTTTCTCGATGAGAGCTGCTCGCCCCCAATTCTGCCAATTCATCTTGCATATTATTCAATTTGAATTCAAGTTCTTTCAAATGTTTATTTGATTCACTTAGCGAATTGGTTAAATTTGCCGTTTTTTGTTCGAGTTCTGCTTTTGTTTTTTTTAAATTTGAAATTTCATTATTTTTTTCGGTAAGTATTAAATCTTGTTTATCTGATACTTTAATTAAATCTAAATTTTCCTCTTCGAATTTTTTGAAATTTTCATTTTGATTTTTCAATATTGCAATTTCTTGATTGTATGCCAGTATCAATCCTTCTAATTCTTTATTTTCTGATTCGATCATTTTGAATTTTTCTTCACATAGAAGTTTATAATTTTCAAAGTCTTCATAAGCTTTCTTCCCTATGTTTAGATTATTTTCTAGCGTAGTTTTTTTATTGTTTTGCTCACTTAAAATTTTATCTTTTTCTTGAATTATCTTTTCCAAATAATTAATCTTTATTTTGAATTTTTCCTCGTCATTCTTGAGTTCTTTTTTTGACTCTGCTAATTCTTCGGCTAAGTTAGAGAATTTCCCCTCTATCAATTTAACTTTTTCTTCTTTTTCTTTCGATTCATTTATTATTATATTAAATTTAAGTTGAAAGGCTTTATTTTCTTCTTCCTTTTGCTCTAGAGAAGAATTCAAGTCGCTGATTAATTCAATTTTTTTTGTTATTTGTTGCTGTAATTCATTAATAATTTCATTTACTAATACAAATTCATTTTCATATTTTTCTAATTTATTATCTCTTTCAATAACTTCATTTTTTAAAGTTTCATTGTTTTCATATAATTGATTAATTGTTTTTCTTATGTTTTCAATTTCAATGTCTTTTTCTTCAAGAAGCTTTTGAAGTTTAATAATTTCATTTTCAAATTCCTCTTTTTTTTCAAGAAGTAGCTTGTTTTCGATTTTTAGATTATTTTCTACTTTTTCTAAAAGCATATTTTTTTCGTTTAAGCTTATCTTTTCAGAATTTATTCCTTCTATTGTATTTTCCAATATTTTCAAATTTTGTTTAATTTGATTTTTTTCTGATTTTAACTGTTCATTTTCATTTTGTAAGTTGTCAATTCTTTGCAGAATTTCATTTTTGTTAGATTCAGAATTTTTTAAGTTTTTTAAGTCATCTTTAATCAAGGTTACTTCTTGTGATTTGGCTTGGCATAAATCTTTTAGCGTATTTATTTCTTTTGTTTTTTTAGCGATGTCTTCATTTAATTTTTCAATATCTGTTTCCAAAATTTGATTTATTTTTGTAAATTCTTGATTTTCATCAAACAAAGACTTTAATTGCTCATCAAAATTTTGTTTTTCTTTTAAATAATTTTGGATTTCTTCTTTATGAGTTTTGCTTAATTTGTTAATTAAAAGTTCATTTTTATTCAATATTTCATTTAAAGAGTTTATTTGTTCTTTTAAATTTTCGAGCTCATGATCTTTATTCGTTACCATTTTCTTAAATTCTTCAATATCATTATCATATTTACTTAACTTTTCAGAATTGCTTTTTTCCGATTCATCGAATTTTTTTATGAAATTTTCCTTTTCTTGTACCAATTGCTTTAAGTTTTTTATTTGAGCTGATTTTTCTTCTATATTATTTACCAAATTTTCTTTTTCTGCTAAATGATTCATTTTCAAATCTGCGATTTCTCCCTCCAGATCTTTTATCTGATTCATCAATCCTGCTATTTGATTATTAAAGCTTATTAAAGTATTGTTTAAATTGCTATTTTGAGATATTGATGTTTTTTCTCTTTCACCTGTTTCCTGTTGCAAAGCTTCGTAGTCTTTCGAAAGGCTTTCAATGATATTTGATTTTTCTTTTAATTTATTAATTAAGTTTTTATTTTCAATATTAGCGTTTAAAATTTCAGTGTCTCTTTGAGAAAGGTTTAATTTCAAAGTCTTAACAATTTCACATTGTTCCTTTTCTTGTATTTGAGTATTATCCAGTTCTTTTTTAAGCTTATTTAATTCAATTAATTTGCTGTTAATCTCCGCTCTGAAACTTTCACATTCAACCTTTGATTTATCTAATTCTAATTGTTTAATCGAAATTTCATTTTTTAAATTGTCTAATTCTATTCTTAATTTCTTTATTTCACTTAGCTTAATTGCGTTGTCTTTATTAAGTAGTTCGATTTCAGAATATAAATGCTTTATTTCATCTTGCTTATTTTCTATTTCTTTATTATAAGTGTCTTTAAAAATCAAAGAATTCTGAGAAGCTTTGGTTTCAGCCTTTTTTAATTTTTCTATTTCGCTTTTGTATTCAGAAATTTCTTCTTCTAAATTTTTAAGCTTTGTATTTAAATTATTTTTTTCATTATTAGATTCTTTTTCAAGCCTAGCATAGTCTAACTTGAGATTACTCAATAAGTTTTCATAAGTTTTTAGTTCTGCTTCATATTTTCTGCTTATTTTATCGAAATCATTTTTTAAAATATTTTCGTTATTGATATTCTCAGAGTCTTTTTTATTAGAATTTTCTTTTAAAGTTTTATTCTCTATTTTTAATTTGTTCAGTTGCTCTTCATTTTCTTTGTTTATGAGAAGTAAATCTTCTATAGATTTGTTTTTTTCTTCAATTTCAGCATTTAATTTTTCTATATTCTCAATAAAAATTGTATTATCATTAAGCAACTTTTCTAAGTCACTCTTTAAATTGCCTATTATATTATCTCTGTTTTCTAATTCAGCTATCAGATAATTTTTTGATTCATTGAATTCTTGTTCCATATTTTCTTTTTCTTTTTTTAAAGTATCAATCTCAGCATCTTTTTGCTTTTTATTATAATTATTATTATTATTTGTATTAATTTTGGGAATACCAAGAGGAATGTTTTCTTGTTTATTTTGCATTGTAATAAGATTTCTTAGATTGAATTTATATGTCTGCATTAAATATTCATTAGAATCTTCGATTGGTAAATAAATTGGTTTTATGTTATTAAATCCTGTATTATTATCTAATTCCAAATCCAAATTTTTGAAAATTATTCTTATTTTCTGAAGGCTGTTGAGATTCTTAATTTTAGTATTTGAATTTAGATTTGTATTAATACTAAAAAAGTCAGGAAGGAAATCTATTAAATTATCATAGCTTTCAGGCTCTTCATTAAAGTTATTATTACTGATAATTTTATTATAAAGATTATTATAGAAATCAATCGCTTCTGAGAATACACTATTATCTTTACTAAACAGATTAATCCAAGTGTATTTAAGCTGATCAGCATCGGAGATCAATATGAAGTCGTTTTGCTTGTTGATTTTAAAATTTTGATGAATCAAAATTTCTTGATTTTTATAATCAAATAATTTAGAGTTAATTGCTGTTAAATTTGTCATGTTATTTAAATTTGATTCAGTATTTAATTGCTGGTTTTCTATATTATTGCTTTTATTAACTTGAATATGATTTAATGCAGAATTATTTGCATTGACTAGTTGGTCCTTTAAATTTTCAATCACTTTTTGATCTTTTTTCGATTTAGCCAAAACCTCGCTAATTATTTTCTGTAATGATTCATTCTTATTTTCAGCTTTTATCAGATTTTTTTCAGCATTTTTATTTTCAAAAGTTAAGTTTTTAATTCTATCATCCATCACAGCAATTTCTAATTCTTTTTCCTTCACTTTTTCTGCAAGTTTTTTTATAGCTTCTAAATTGTTATTTCCTTGAGTTTTCAAATTCAAGGAAATAATTGTTGGCGATTTTTGTAATTTTTCTAAATTACTCATTTTTTCTTTGGATGCAGATTTTAAAATCTTTGTTCTATTGCCAGTATCGGAAGCACCAGTATGCAAATGAGAACTAACATTAAAATGTTCACTTTTTTTCTTATAACTCGAATTTTCCTTTAGTTTATTTCGTAGATCTACATTTTCTAAATTAATATCCACAAATTTTTCTTTGAAGCTAAATAGCTGTTTGCTTAATTCTTCGTTTTTCGCTTGAAGGCTTAAAATCACATCGGAGATCGGAACTGAAGAATTCTCATTTGAATAATTCTCTTTTACCCCTTGCTCTGCTTTCTAAATGATTAAATTATAAATTAACTTTTGATTTTCTGCCAATTCATAATTCTTAATCTTCAAATTTTTTTATAATTAAATACAGAAAATTAATTTTAATTCCTTAAAGAATAATTTTTCTTTTAATTATTACTTCTTGATATGTCGTAAGTTTAGAAATTCCAGCTATTTCTTCTCTTAAGTTTTCTATCATATTGTCTAAAATTTGCTTACTTTTACTGAAATTTTGAAAAGTTTTATTTGGTAGCTGCTGTTGCTCATTACTTGCAGTTAAATTTAATTCATCAATTTTAACTTTCAAATCTTCTAATAACTTGAGAGGCTATTGATAAAATAAAAAACTCAATTTTACAATTAATTATAAGCAAATTCATTAATTAATCAAGGCGATGATAAATTAAAAATTTTTCTTATTCATATTACTTTTTTGAATCTCATATTTGAACCATAAATATTATTACTTGAAGCATTTACTGTTAATTTTTTTGTCAAGTAATTATTGTAGTTTGTTATTTCGTTATCAAAATTATACTTCAAAGGCTTATCCTCTTTTTTCGAGCTTACGTTAAAATTATTAAAATTGCAAATATTTTGTTCTGCTTTATGAAGATTTATTGTAGACAAATTCGACATGATAGTTTTTTTTGTTGGAATTGTATTTTTTTGTACACTTGAGCTTCTTACGAGCTTATCTCTTCCTATAGATTGGCCAGCATTTCTATTATTAGGAAGGTTTTTATCTTTTTTGATTAATTTTCAAATTACATTTAGATATATTTATTTTATTCGAAAAATATATTAGATGCGTGGTAATTTCAATAAGAAATAAACATTATATTAAAAAAATATTAAAGATTGTTTATTTCACAAAGTATATGAAATTATTAATTAGATTAATTACCTTTAGAAACTCGTATATTCTCATTATTAACATCACATTTTCTCGGTTTTGATTTTGGCTTTGCCAAATTTGCCATATTATGGGAATTCTTTCGATCATAAGCAAATAAAATATGATCTTGTAATTTTTGCTTTAGATTTATTATTTTAAAATTTTTCTCTTCATTATTTTTTATAATGTTTTTGGAAATCCTTGTAATTGGCAAATCCAGATTTTTTGAGTGTTCTTCATCTATTTTAATGTTTTCGTTAGGTTTTGAACGGCTATTTGATTCTGGAGAATCTTTCGAATGTTTTTTATTAAAAAAATTTTCTTGTTTAGACTCCATTATTTCTTTTTCTAAATATTTTTTAAATCTTAACGAAATTTTATAATTTCGAATATTAAAAAGTATTATACCTTCTCCTTTCTTCAAAGATGAATCTCTTCTATGAGAATTCACAGGCTCATTTTGTTTAACCATTATTGCTTTCTGTTTGATTGGAGTGTATGAATATGCTTTTTTCATTTGGTGTTATTTATATTTTATTAAAATTAAAAAATATAATATTTTTAAAATTTTCCACAATAAAAAAATAAATAAATATAATGAATGAAATTATCTATATTTATTTAATTTTTAATTTTGAAGATTATTTATTCATAAGTTTATTTTCAAATGTATCTATCATATAATCCCTCAAAATCCTATCAATCCAAATATAAGATTATCTTCAAGCTACAATATTATTATTTTCAGCATCGGTAAAAACATGCTTTTTTAATTCATATTTCTTATTTAAATAAAGAATTTTTATGTGTACATAAAATTTTTTAAATTTAAATCATTTATGACATTAACAAAGATAATAATGCTTATTTCTTTATAGCATGAATAAAAAATGGATAATTTAATTTGCTAATTAAATTTTTTCGATTGATTATTGAAATGATTTGTTCTTTGAAATGTATATTTATTCTGCATCGTCTAAAAATGCAAGTTCAAATTTAAATTCTTTTTTCGTTCTCATAACCCAATCTTGTTCGAAATCAAAAAACTTAAATTTGCCTTCGATAAAATCTTCGTTTTCGGTTTTCGGATTGCCTTGTAATTGGAAGAATGTAGAAAATTTATTATGGAACTTCCAACCACGTTTTCTTAATTCTTTTATCGCATGATATCTTAACTGTAAGTCCTAATATTTTCAAAAATTTTTAAAAGAAGAATATTTAATTATTCTTATTTACAAATATTTTTATTCTCTAAAAAAACCAATTTATTAATTAATTAATTCCTCTTCGAATTCCCTAGAAGAATAAAGCATATTAATTAGAAAATTTATGTAAAAAAAAATTACATTTTGAATATAAATTATAAAAAACAAAGTATCGTCATTAAATTTTTCAAAGAGCTCTGGTCTCAAGGGTGGAGGAGAAGAGACATATCTTGTTGAGCATAAAGTGTATAAGTTTTTGGGATGGTAAATAATAGTATCCTGTAAAATTAAAATTTTTAAATTAAACGGAATATAAAAGTTTATTTTGAAATTAATAACAGAAAAGATTTATAATTTTATGGTATAACCCTTATTTATTATTTTTATATAAATACTTGTTGGGTTATCGAATTTTTTACGCTTGTTTCTAAATATTCAGGAGTATTCATTCCTTTTGATTTCTATTTTTAAATGTTTATCATTACAATCTCCTCTATAAACGATTGGTATTTTGACATATCGATAAAAAAACCTGATTTATTTTCATTACCCAATTTTGATTTTGTTTCTTCGTCTTCTCCTGTTTTTTTCATTAAATTCAATGAAATAATTTATAATATTTAGAAATAAATTATTAACATAAAATTTAAATATTGTTTTTACCCAAAAACAAATAATTTATGTTAAATTTAATTAATTCTAATATTAATATAGATCCAGAAAACAATTTTTAATAAAATTAGATTCTAAGAAAAATTTAATTTGAAAATATTTTAATCAATAGTGTTGAATAACATTGCAATTTGAATATTTCATAATTTTTTTATTTTTTAAATAATTTAAGTTAACTTGAATTATTTGCTTTGAAATTAGTGATTTCAAAAATAACGATGAAAGTCATTTCTCGCCTTTTGAAAATAAAATATATTAGATACTATTTAATTAATTTTAATATAAATGTTAGAAAATGAAAATAGCCGCAATAAAAGAGTAAATCAATTTTTAAATCTATTAATATATCAATATTATTATCAAATAAACTAAACAAATAGAATCTCATAAGAATATTTTTGATTTTTATTCTATTATATAACTCCTTTTTAATAAAATAACAAATAGTTATTCTTTAATTCTCATTCTTATTGTTCGTCTCTGAAATATTGGATTTGAATATCAACTCCTGGTTTGATTTTGAAGTTAGTAATTTCAGTAATAGATTGATATGGGCACCAGATATCTATAACTCTAGTATGGATTCTCATTTCGAATTTATCGAAAGTATTGGTACCTAATCTTTACACAAAATTTTCTTACCATTACCACAAGGAGATCTTCTAGTAGTAATTTTTAAAATTTTATTAGGCATGTATTTAGGTCCATTTACTTTAAAAGTGTTTTGTTTTGCTAAAGAAACAATAGTGGAAGAGACATATTCTAAATTTTTAATTTCTTGGGATTTAAGAATGATTCTCAAATGATGATTTTCAGTTTCTTGGACTTCTTCTTTAGTTGTTTTTTTGTCTAAGGTTTCCATTGTTATATCTTAATTTTCTTTATTTTTTAATAAATAAAAATTAAATTAAAAAATATTAAATAAATATATATAAATTTGAAATTTAAAGAAGAAAAAATGATAAAAATTGATTTTTATCAAATAATTTTTTGTTGTTTTGGGGATTGGGGATTGGGGATTG
>Ga0194116_10008720_pt1 | contig 10214 bp, 6 predicted proteins | sample TA2MahsurfametaG_4_FD_148617 | JGI IMG/M metagenome (GOLD analysis project Ga0194116, IMG submission 148617) | Freshwater microbial communities from Lake Tanganyika, Tanzania - TA2015008 Mahale S9 surface | ecosystem: Environmental > Aquatic > Freshwater > Lake | place: Tanzania: Lake Tanganyika... | reverse complement strand
CTCATGGGTGAATGCTCTTGTGCCTTGCTTCTGTTGAGGACTACGGGGAAACTTCTCATTCAAATTTTTCATCCGCACGTCCTCCGATGGGAGTCCCTCTCCCTTCCAAAGCCTTCCCAAAATCTGGCCCACATCTGTATGAATTGTATAGGGAAGAAAGGAACATGTGGTGATGGTATTTCCTTAAGACAGGAGAGCAGATCACATGGACGGGAGTACTGATCTCATCCTTGATGAATAGTGACAAGACGGACAGAAGCGTCCTACAGTTGGATGCAGGTGGATGCGAAGGTTCCCAAAGAGGGGGAAGCGTCAGAAACGGGGGCGCTCGGGAAACCATAGTCGATAGTCGTCATTCGCTTCCCCCTTTTACGAATCGTTGAAATTTCCGATTCCTCCGAAGGAGAAGGCCTGACAGAGAGCTCTTCACAACTACGATACGAGTTTCAATCTAGATTCCATAGCTTCGAGATTAACAAGAAGTATCCAACGGATCATAGCAGTCGCAGATACATGCACCGACTATTTCATCAGATAAGCAGATCTTTCAAAGTCGTCGGTAGATCGCAAGAGTATCCAACGAGGTATACGAGAAAACGTCAGAATAAGGCTAGTTGACCAGAGTCCATGTATTCCAATGCCCATCAGTTTGTAGGCACCGTATGCGGTGCTCCCGAATCAGTTCTACACCGATTTTCCTTCGCACTCTGAACATTGTTCCGTCGCTTTTTCTATCAACATCCAACCTCGGAGAGAAATGCATTTATGAAATTATATATTTACAATGTAAACCCCCCATCATTCCTTGAATTTCTGGGAATGGAATCCATCCTCGAAAAGTCCGTTCATCCATTTCTTGGGACAGTTCCAACCAAGGTCAGGGGTTTAGAGTTTGCCATAAAGTCAAATGTTTGCAACATAACCATCTCGTCGCGTTCAGACTTTCGGTCCTTGGCAATCGGGACAACTATAGTCGCCGTCGTGATGCCGTACGGGAACTCGACATACAGGGAAATACCAAGATTGGATAAGGGCTCAGACGTCGATGAAGACCAACTTACCTGATACAGCCAAGACTGCGCCACGTCACTACCAAGCAGTTCTGTTCCGTTGGGCTTAACGGATCTGAAATAAGCAGCAACTCCCGTTGTCGGTGTCGAAAGGCGTAACTTCCATCGCAAGTACTCTCCCTCTACAGCTGTCACATGCTCCCGTACTGCCGACAAAATCGGGGTTGGTTCATCGTCCACAACAGTGACTCCACCTCCATAGTTGCCCGTGACAGCGCCGGTAATCGCTGCCACAAAGACCGAATCTCCAATTTGTTGTGGTCCGGCCCACACTTTGTCATCTTCAGTAACGACCTTGAACGGAATCTGCGCTACCGTTGTGTTCGAACCAGCAGTCATATTGAGCTGGTAGCCACCAGAATCGGAAAACGATCTTGAAACCCAAACAGATGCTGGGGATGTCAAGGGACGATCGGCAACAATTCTCAAGTTCACCGTCTTCTTTCCACCTCCCTCAGTCACGACCTTATTTTCGACCGAAATCACTGGTAGATTAAGATCCTTGGGTTCCTTGATTTGGGACTGCGTAGCGGCAATATCGATCACCCAAACATTTCCAGATGAATTGCGACCCACAAGCTCCACAGCTACGATCTTGCTCAGATCCACTGCACCCGATGAACGCACAGGCTCAAGACTTCCTCGAAGGGCACGAGCCTGAATACGTTCTCCCGGAAAATCATTTGAAGGCCAACCCTCAATCGTCGATAGACTGGTACGAAGAGCTGTTGTACGGTTCATATTGTCGCGTATCAATAGCTTCAACCGTGCCCCAGCCCGCCCCGGTTTATTGGCCACACGAACATCAACCCAATCATGCGCCGTCAGATCGACAGGACCTTCTCTTGTATTGAATCGAGCCCTCGCCCCAGATTTAGTCCACCGCAACGAAGTGGCTTGAGGAGATGGATACGAGTAGGCGAAATCCCTATAGAGCCAGTGCGGGGAAAGGGAGGAACCATCACAAGAACCGGCGCCAACACAATCACCACCCTTCATGCCATTCCTCAGGATCACCTTCGCTGCATCTTCGGGACGATAGAGCAAACGGTTCCCAGCTCCCCCGACAGCATGCGTCGCTACATCAGCACTTCCAATGGCTTCAGGTTTCACATACGATCCGTCCAAGAATTGCAACATGTCGGCGTCTTTCTCCACTGCCAACCGAACTAGCGCTAAGGTATAGGCTGCCCCAACCTTCTGCTGTTCTTCAGCACTAAGCTTTGTTCCGGAGCATGTCGAATCGTCCCAAGCTGGTGCCTGTGCTAGACCTGGTGTCCATTCTGTGTTGAAGAAGTTGTGATTGCAACCCACAGCAATCACCGAGGACCGCAGCGCCTCCGAATAGGCGATATCTCGACTATCATCAATGTAGGCTTGTCCTTGGAGATCGTATACATCCCCATCGCAGGTAGGTAGAATCGTCGCCGAGTGGATATCCGGCATGACCTGTCGACCGAATGCCGTCGGGCCATACGATACCAAGCCGACAATCTTGTACAGGGCCGTCTTGGATCCATCAATCGCGGCACGGTTGACGCCTTCACCGCCGCGAGAATGACCCACCAGAACTACCTTTTGCATATCGATCTTGTCTAGAAAGGTGCTACCACTCCACGGATCACCACCACGACTGTTCCATTGAGCCCACAGCTTCAGGTGATGACGGATCAGAATAGATCGGGCTGCGGCACCGCCGTCGTTGGCTGCCCAGTCTTGGCCGTTGATACCGTTGGCTGAGATCGATACCGCGATATAGCCCTGTGAAGCAAGAACGTCCGCAACATAACGGTAGCCCAAGTGACTCGGGATGGGTTCATAATCTTCCTTGCATGGCCAATCACCGGTATCAAATCCATCGGGTCCACCCTCGTAGCAAGTTGCGTGTCGGCCATGCAAAAACAGAACCAAAGGATACCTGGCACCGAAACGCAAGAATCTCGGTTGTGTGACTTCTCCAACGACTTCAAGCGGGAACGGAAAGTCAGTCGACTTGAGGTCGAGGCCTTCTAGAGAATATGACAACCGCTTGGTCTCACGATCCCCAGGCGCGGCGGGATCGACTGGTACACTTGGTGCAGTTGCAGAAGACGATCCAGCCTTGGATGCGGCAGAAGCACGTGCTGACTTGGCGACCATAACATCGTGACGTTGTCCGGAAACCCATACCTCGAGGGCTTGACCGTCAGTAGTGATCTTGTTGTGTTGGCTCGGGGACATTGTGAGGACAAGTTTCCCCTTCATCTCTCGAGGATGTCCAAACACTTCTCCGCTGGCCATGCGGAACTCGTAACGAGCTCCACCAGCTCGTACGGGCTGACCAGTAGTCGACGACCATACCAGGTTCATCCCGGACTCTCCGGCTTCAACAGAAAAGCCTTCCGGCAAAGCCAGAGCGTGGGCCGCCCATGGAGCGACCAAGAGCAAGACCAGAACAAGGAGATGTCTGGTGGTGGGAAAGGACATCATGGGCATGTCAGCGTAGTATTTTTATGGAGCACTTTAGACCGGTATTGGTGCGGTCTGCGACGACTTGGTCATCATCGGCGGAACGGATGTAACCGTTGAGATCATCTGCGACCACCCTCATTCACAGATGCTTCCGTTGCATCTCCACCCTTACAGTTACAACTAATGCTTCCGTCGGATCTCTACACTCGACGACTTTTCCGCAATATTGCTCCTGCCAGCTGAACACGACTTGACTACAACGGAAATCAGTCACCCCGGAAAGCGCACATACGCCAGTGAATAATGTGCCCCCAAAAAAGAGATGCTCGAAGTTGGATGGTCACGCCTCCTATTTGTCACGTGTCACGTCTCACATCGTTCTCTACACAACGGTTCTTGTCTTCCCATACCCTTCTCCGATTTTCGAAAGTCCTGAAACCGAGAGTGTTCATCCGTTGTCCGATGTTCTCAACGGCTCGATATTGCACCATCCATACGTACGAACCGAGGTACGACGTGCGTACCGTAGTACCGTACATGAAACTCGCTGGTTCCTTTTCTTTTTCAAGGCGTCGTCTCCCATTTGTTCTCGTTCTTGTTTCCACTCGACTAAATGATGGCCATTATCATTTTCCAAGCTTTCTACACATGGAACTCGTGTTGGTGTCTACGATTTGTCGCTGGGGTCGATGGAGATTATCGCGTTTCTTGATCCAGGCTTCAGCTATGCAACAAAACGAAGCCGGTGGGTGCATAACTTCGAACTTGTCGATTTGTCGGGCATCATGAGGTGCAATCCATGATTCTGTCTCAGTAAAAGGACTCCCTGTTGCCTGTTGTTCCGTTGATGATATGTTGAACAAAGCAGGAGTCGATCGGAAACAGTGTATTTCTTGTTTTGATCAACGACGAAAGAATAATCCTACATATCCCAACAATCAGGATACCAGAAACGCGTTACGAAAGATTCGCTCTTCCCACCCGTCAATGGAACTTCAATGGATCCAGATTTGTTTAGAGACTGCATTCCACAGTCTTTGTACTACATCTGGGACATGAGGATCGTCTTTTTGATCGACCGTGAAGGTATAAGGGTGTACGATCTGGCTTCTACCAACCACGGGAGTTGATGATAGTGATCACGATCGGACAAAAGTATGCGAAAATTTGTCCTGAAGAGAGGACTTTACCGTGAGCGCCAATTCCCAACGATGCGTGGTGAGGGTTGGGAGGACCATCCGTGATCTGCACTGATCGGTACAACTTGGTAGGGTCTGACCAAACGGCAATAGTCTGCAAAACAAGTGAAGCAACAACTTCTTCCAACTGGCGATCAATCATGGGTACCCAAAGTGATCGTAGGTTCAATCATGGGGGAATTGTACGAAGCCGCAGATTTTCAACGCAGCCTTCGTTCGCCGTTTCTCATTACGTAAGAGTGTCCCTCTCCCTCTCTCTCTGTCTCTCCTCTTCATCTCGCTCTCTAGTCGTTGCACCCATCTTCCACCATGTGGTTTTGAATCATTTCTCGCACACGAGCATGACGGGTGAAATCATACCGATTCATAACTTCGAGATCATTTCAGCACATGGAATCCGGTTCTTGAATGTTAGACAAACATCAAACGGCAAACATCAAACGGTGTCCCTACACCTCTCTAGAAGTATTTGTAGTCGACCTTGACTACGCGCATTTATCCATGTAAGTATCCTACATATGCTGCAGTAGTTACAATTAGAAGTATTTCCTTATCGTTTTCGTCGACCTTTTCTACGCGCATCAGTTCAGGGCGATATCCTGCATATATTCAAGTAGATTCGTTTAATCATCTCCAAGGACCGTTCCAATCAACGTCAGGCGTTTCTTATCACTTGTAGCCCTAGAAGACGATCTCAAGATCACAGTCTCGTTGCCGTTTGCCTTCCGATCGCTAGAAATTGGGACAAGTAACGTAGCTGTCTTGATGCCATATGGAAAAGAAACATACACAGAAGCGCCACGTCTGGATAGTGTGGATAGTCGTGTCGGTTTGGAGGGGATGTCCCAGTAAATACTCTCCACCCATGATTGTGGTACGTCATCGGTTGTGAGTTCTTTCCCATCAGGTCGCACGAAAGAGAACGAGTAGCCAGTTCGAGCCGTCGCCGTTGAAAGACGCAATTTCCATCGCAAGGACTGTCCGCCTCGCGCCGTCACCATACTCTGCTCTACCGACAACGTTGGGGGTTTTTCATCCTCCTTCACAGTTAGTCCACCTCCGATGTAATTGCTCGTGACGGCACCCGTAAGTGCTCCCACACTCAGAGATCCGAACGATCCCGAATAGGCGTAGATGTTGTCACCAGCAATATCGACCGGAATCTGTGCTACTGTCGAACCAGCAGTCATATTGACCTGGTAGCCATTACCACCCACAGTCAACCAAATCGACGCCGGTAACGTCAGTGGCCGATCGACTGTGACATTCAAATACACCGTCTTAAGTCCATCGCCCTCAGTCACCTTGATGATCTTATCTTCGACCGACACCACCGGTAGATCGAGATCCACAGGTGTCACAATCTGGGCCTGAGATGCAGCAATATCAATCACCCAAACGCCTCCAGATGCGTTGCGAGCCACAACTTCCACTGCCACAATCTTACTCAGATCCACCACACCAGATGAACGTACAGACTCAAGACTTCCTCGAAGTGCTCGAGCGTGAACACGTTCGTACACATTATATATCAAAGGCCACCCCTTGATAGTTGATAGACTGGTGAGAAGGGTCGTTGTACGGCCCTTGTCGTCACGTATCAATAGATCCAAACGTGCCGCAGCTTCCTCGGGTTTCTTCGCCACACGAACATCAACCCAATCATGAGAGGTTAGATTGACCGGGCCACTCCGAATATTAAACCGAGCCGTCGCTCCAGCTTTTGACCATTCCAACGATGTGGCTTGAGGCGATGGATGCGAGGGAGCGTAGTACCTAGGAAGCCAGTGAGGCGAAGCGAAATAATCATCGTAGCACTTCGAGAATGTATCGGAGGAACCAGAACCGAGCCAATTGGAAGGGTAGCCAACACAATCTCCACCAGTCATCCCTTTGCTGAGGACCACATTCCCGGACTCCTCCGCACGATAGAGCAAGCGATTACCAGCTCCCCCAACAGCATGTGTTGCTACATCAGCACGTCCGATGGCTTCGGGTCTTACATACGACCCGTCCAAGAATTGCAACATGTCGGCGTCTTTCTCCACTGCCAACCGAACAAGAGCCAAGGTATACGCTGCCCCGACCTTCTGCTGTTCCTCAGCGGTAAGCCTCTTCTTCTTCTTGCTTCCACACGCTGGATCCGAATCATCCCACCAATCGTCCCATGCGGGGGCCTTGGCCTGACCGGGCGTCCATTCTGTGTTGAAGTAGTTGTGATTGCATCCCAAAGCAATCACGGCGGACCGCAACGCCTCAGAGTAAGCAATATCACGACTATCGTCAATATAGGCTTGTCCTTGGAGATCTGATACATCTCCGTCGCAGGTAGGTAGAATCGTCGCCGAATGTATATCCGGCATGACCTGTCGGCCAAAGGCTGTCGGACCATACGAAACCAAGCCGACTATCTTGTATAGGTCGGACTTGGATCCATCGATCGCGGCACGGTTGACGCCTTCACCACCGCGAGAGTGACCCACCAGAACTACCTTTTGCATATCGATCTTCCCAAGAAAGTCGGTACCGTTCCATGGACCACCACCCTGGCTATTCCATCCAGCCCATAACTTCAGGTGATGACGAATCAGCATGGATCGGGCGGCCGCACCACCATCTTCGACTTGCCAATCTTGGCCGTTGATACCATTGGCTGAGATCGATACCACAATATAACCCTGTGAGGCAAGAATGTCCGCAACATAGCGGTAGCCCTTGTAGCTCGGGATGGGTTCAAAACCTTCCTGGCATGGCCAATCACCGGTATCGAATCCGTCGGGCCAACCTATGTAGCAAGTTGCATGTCGACCGTGCAAAAAGAGGACCAATGGATGTTTCTCACCCGATTTGAGGACTTTCGGTTGTGTAACTTCTCCAACAACCTCAACGCGGTATGGAAAACTCGTGATGTTCAGGCGCTTCAGAGTATAGGACGACCGCTTGGTGGCACGATTCCCAGGTGCAGCGGGATCGACTTCTACCGTTGGAGTAGTCACGGTAGAAGATGTAGCAGTAGAGGAAGCAGCAGAAGAACGCGCCGATGCGGCGATCACAACATCGAGACGTCGCCCCGACACCCATACCTGTAGACCTTGACCCTCGGTAGAGAGCATATTGTGCTGGCTACTGGTCATGGTGAGAACAAGTTTCCCTTCCACCTCTCGAGGAAATCCAAACACCGCTCCGTTACTCGTTAGGAACTCGTAAAGAGCTCCACCAACCCGTACGGGTCGGCCAGTAGACGGAGACCATACTAGGTCTGTTCCCGACTCAACAGAGAAGCCCTCCGGAACCGCTTGAGCGCGAGTCACCCATGGAGTGACCAAGAGCAAGACCAGAATCAGAAGGTATCTGGTGGTAGAAAACTGAATCATTTGTCTGGTGGTAGAAAACTGAATCATTTGTGTATGTTTCGTATGATTGTGATACATGTTGGATTGCTGATGCAGTGGTCTTTTGATGTCATGGTCTTCTGTTGGATCGGATGTAGCCGTTGAGATCTTCCGCGACCACTCTCATTCACAGTCGTGCCTTCCGTTGCGTCTGTACACTTAAGGCGTTCTCATAGATTGGGCTCGTGTCAACGGTGACAGACCAAGATTCACTGTGTCAAATCACCACCAACACTGTGAGAGCACATTTACCGGCATTTGACAGTGAGTGGTTCGCTGTAACATTCGTTCGCAAAAAACGAGGTGCGCGGAACGCAGAATGGTGCTCCCGTGACGTTCGAAATCAGAACTTCCGAGGATGAGCTGACCCCAACGTTGCATCCTACGTGTAACCAGAATGTTGACAGTGCCGAATGACCCGTTTTCTCTATTGCCATGGACTGGAACATTTGTTGATGGATACGAATAACGGTCTCACCTTGCGAGCGACAGTGGATATAGAAGATTGGGACGTTCGGCGGATGATGCTCCCTCTTTCGTTCTATTCAATATTTAGTTGCGCCAAGTGGCCGTATTGATTACGAAGAGGGATGGTCTAGTTGCTGTTTTGTGATCAAAAATGTTGGAAAGAACGGAGAGAAAGATGTATTGTTGGAAGATGGTCAAGAATACCTGGACTTGACAGTGAACAAACGAAGAACCCAGTTGTCTTCTCATGAGGGGGTTGCTTTTCTGTGGCGATGTCGGGCACCTTTGCGACTGGCATGTTAACTAGTGGACTTGCATGTGTGAACGAACTCTATGGCAACAGTATACGGTGGCAGTATTTGTCGTCACGAGGTACGGATTTCCGTGGAGACCAAGAAACCACATTCTTCACGATGGCTGCGAACGTGACATCAGAGTTTTTCAGAAATTGCCATCACAAAGAGACTATTCCCTTTGGACACTAAGCACATGAAAGCCCAAAATAGACGGTAGCATTGTTTTTGTTTTGGATGGTTTGTTGTCAACTAATTGCCGTTGTCTTAGACATGGAAAATGAAGAGAGGCGGAGGCGGGAAGTCGATTGTACATCGCTACAGCCATACGTGTACTGTGTGAGCAAGGGGGACAGATACCAATCTTCTTTATCACTTCAGATATGCTGCTCTTCCGAACAACAACCTCGCTAGTGTCATCCTGGCCAGTAACTTCACAGTCCCCTCCTCAACCGCATCAGACCACCCCCGCGGCGCACGATACCCCGATACCTAGGACAGAAGCTCATGTCTCTTGTTCTGACCTCAGACTTTCAGGTTCTACCTGAGGATCCCTGTGGAGGCTAGAGCGTACCTCCGATCGCCATTGTCTTCCTTCTATTGCTTCTGTGTTGTTGTTGATCGTGATGCCCATATCCATCGCAGTCTTTCGCGGGGCTCCAAAGTCACGAGGGTTGGAGGTGCACGAGGTTGTTTTGGATCGTTCCATATTGCTCCGAGTAGTCCATCAGGTTGTTTACTTTCAGCAAATCTACTCTGAATTCTGGTTATCAAGAACCATCACATCGAAGAATCCGTGGAAGCACATCCTACATGGAAAAGTTTTGTTCACCAAGTTCCATGTAGGCCGTATAAATCAAAGGTCAGATCATAGGATCGTCGTCAGCTTTCAATTGACCTCATCGTCCCCCTCAGTCCTTAGGTAGAAAACCGGGATGGGGTAACCGGGATGGAGTATGTATCGTACTGCAGCCTACCATATGGAAAAGACCAGCACAAGGAAGCGAAAAGAGTGGGACACGGTTCAAATATTGACGGGTACCAAATGGCGGAAAAATAACTACCGGTAACCAAGAACCCATAATCTGAGCAGGTCTCTTCTCTAAAATCAGCATTTGCAAAAGATTTATGAACAATCTTCAGCCGGCAAAAAACACACACCATTTCAACGATCGATTCATTCCTCTTCAAGTTGGTCTGGTCCATACATCATCGTAGCCAACCTCTGTGGGATACCACCTCCTGCAATGGGGGCGTTTGTTATTGAAAGCAAAGGATAATCGTGGATAACGATCATGATAGATCAAAACATATGATGAGTCGTAGTGGACAAAGGATAGT
>Ga0194116_10008716_pt1 | contig 10216 bp, 10 predicted proteins | sample TA2MahsurfametaG_4_FD_148617 | JGI IMG/M metagenome (GOLD analysis project Ga0194116, IMG submission 148617) | Freshwater microbial communities from Lake Tanganyika, Tanzania - TA2015008 Mahale S9 surface | ecosystem: Environmental > Aquatic > Freshwater > Lake | place: Tanzania: Lake... | reverse complement strand
CTCGAGCGGCAGCGATGGATAAAGCCCTCGCTCAAATGCTTCATTCGAATGAACATGCGCGTTGACCAACCCAGGCATGACAATCAAATCGGACGCATCAATCCGGCGTTCAATCTGCGGCAGAAGCACGCTTACCGCTGAATCGGCCTCGCTAACCGAGACGATGGTTCCGCGATCGATCAAGACGTCGATTCGACGGGGCGGATGCCCATTTTCGACGGCACACTGGACGTTGCGAATGAGAAGCGGATTGGACTGCACGGCACGGCGCTGCGGGAAGGCTCGGAAGGGAAACCAGCCGCTTTCGATGCGGCGACGTTAGGACCCAGCAAGGTGCGTGCCGAGCGCCGGTCGGCCTAACCCGCCAAATTCCGCGTACGAAAACGCACCATTGCGGGCACTACGCACCGCCAGTGCGCATCGCGCCCTGTAGCCGGGCGGTGACGGGCAAGCGGTGCGCAAAGGGTTACCCGACCATCGCCAAAACGCATCGCTGTCCGGTGCTAAGCGAACCTGACTCGTCGGTGGACGGGTCAGAGGCCGTAGACCTGACGAACTGCCTGTTCAATCGCAGTCAAGTCTTGGGCAGAAAGCTCACCGACAAGCTTGCCGATGCGAGTTTTATCAATCGTCCGTAACTGGTGGCACAAGGCGACTGACGACGGGCCTGCCGACGGCACAGCAACCACCATCGGGGGCAACGCACGCGCCGAGTTAGACAGGGGTATCACGCCCACCTGACGCAGCCTTGCATTGAGCGGCGTGATAGACAAAATGACGCACGGCCGCGCAGTGCCCTGTTGTTCGCTGCCTTGCGTCGGCTCGAGGTTGACTCGAAACACACGACCGCGTTGAAGGTCCATCGTGCCGCTGGCTTAGAGATTTTCCAGACCGTCGCTTACTGTGACGTCCCAGAGTTTTACGTCTTCGCGGCAGTTAGCGAACGCCGGGTCGGTCATGTAGACCTCTGCCGTGCGCTCCAATTCTGCTTCTCGTTCAGCGAGCGCCTGCTTCATAAGGTTCTCCATGACGCGGCTACGCTCGCCATGCGGCACAACAGCGTTGAACCGCTGCAAGATCGGCGCGGCGATCGTGTAAGACGCCCGGAGCGTGGTGGCAGCCATGTGTGATTCCCAGCAAGCAGACCAGTATTACTGCATATCGAGTATGCTACCCGAAGCGCGATCGGTTGATCAAGCCAAAGTCTCCCGCCCTAAACCTGCGCGGCGGCAAGCAGTGGGTACGCTCAGAATTACCCGAGCATCGCTAAAACCCCCTCAAGCGTCTCGCAACTGTGCGCAGGCCGCTCGCCGATTGTTTCAAACGGCAGAGCCTGCCGATTGACCCAGCAGGTGCGAAACCCAAACCAGGTTGCGCCCATCGCGTCCCAGCCGTTTGAAGAGACGAACACAAGAGACTCGGCTGGCGCCTGCAGCACCTTGGTCGCCAGCGCATAGCTGAGCGGGCTGGTTTTGAATTGCCTGATGGGATCAACCGAAATGATGTGATCAAGAACCGGCGCAAGACCTGAACTGTCAGCGGCGATCCTCAACATGTCTGGCGACCCGTTGGAAAGAATGGCGGTCGCGAGCCCTTGCGCCCTGACAGCCTTCAACACCGCGGCACATTCCGGATACGGCTCAAGTCGCGCGTAGCCACTCATGAGGTCATCGATATCGCTGGGCTGATGCTGCAGGCTCAGCCTTTGCAGGCTATAGATCAGCGCCGCGCGGGTCAGGTCCCAGAAGTTCTGGTAGTAGCGGCTGCCCGCGGCGGACGGATCAGAAAGCGTGACCAGGCGCGAATACTCGATCTGCTTGTCCCGCCAGACAACCGATAGCGCGGTACCCATGCCCGGGAAACGCTGCTCGGCGCGCTTGGCAATGGAATACACATCGAACAGCGTGCCGTAGGCATCGAACACCACACCCCGCAAAGCAGCCATCGGTTTCCCTCCAGAGATCGGTTATGAAGCCGAGCAAATCGCCTCATCCGGCTAGAGCAGCCTGCGCGGAATCAGCATCCGCTCTGCAATCAGCCGGACCGGTGCATCCGCATGGGCCATCCCCACGGAGCGCAGATCACGCAACAGCGCACCAACCGCTGTTTGTCGATAGAACCACTGCTCAAGCTCTGCGGGCGGAAGGGGTGCGGGCTGCGCCGCTGCGGCCTCTTCGTAGTAAGTTCGCAAATCATCCACCGCCAGTTTCACGCGCTGCCAGTCCGATGCGGTGGTTGTGGAAGCCGCAGCGAGCGTGACCAGCGTATTGGCCAGTGCCGATGGCGCCAACCCGCTGAGGCCAAACGCGCTCGCACCCCGACGTCGTGCAGCAAGCGCCTGCCAGGGCGCGAGCGCAGCGATCTCGGCCTGCAACTGTGCAGCGGTTGACGCGTTCGACAACGACGTTTGTGAACCAAAGAACACGGGACAGGCCTCGCCCTGAGCGTGATCGGCTTCATTCAAGACATCCGCGGGCGCATCCTCAGGAAAGTCTTCTAGAACCGGACCCGATGCCCGTTCGAACAGGCTGAGCAGCGCCCTCAGAACGCGACGCTGAAAGTCGGCGTGATGCGCCACCCCAAGCGGACGCCCCAGCGGGAACGGTACCCACAGCGCACGCGGAGGTTGCATCACCTCGGTGTGCTCGCGAACCAGGCTGATCGCTGCGGTGGCAATGCCCTCTGATTCCAGGTAATGACCGATGGCGCTCACGGCGCACGTGCAGTTCGGTCAGACGGGCATCAGAACAGCGGCATCCACTCGGTCGCATCGCAGCAGGCCAGCAATCTCGCGTGCTTTCGATTCAAACCGGGTGGGCGGAAACGGCGCGCCCATGAATGAATAATGGAAGTCCGCCACCGATCCGATGTGCCCGGCCTGGGCCAGTTCGCGAAGCCTGGCAAGCGGAAACACCACCTCGGAATCACGCCGGAAGCCGCTGCGATCAAAGTTGACCGAGATGTGGCTCATCATCAGGGTGGCAGGATTGACATCCCCCGGTATCACCCGGTAGCCAGTAGCACCCTCGCCTGGCGCAAACGCAGGGTCGTCGGCCTGATGCAGGCCCGCCGTGCTGATGATCGCTACCCGCGCCTCAGATAACGGCCCGGGCCGCACAAAGGCTTTCGGTTCGAGCCGCGGCGCCTGGTCGCGCATGCTGAGCAAGTGATCGCGCTCGTGCTCGGTCAGTTCGGATAGTCGTGCCATTCGGGTACCTTAATGGTGATGGAGACTGCGTCGTGTTTCACAACTGCGACCGATCGCGAATCCGATGCGTCGCCTGAACATCGATCACCCAGACCAGACCGTCCCCAACGGTTCCCGTGCTGCAGTTCTCAAAGATCGCGTCTCGAATCGCATCGACCATTGAGGCCTCGCACAGCACGCACACCAGCGCCTTGGGTGAAAAATCGGTCAGTTCATCGCGCACGGTTCGCTTGGTGACCGAGGCAGGCGCAGTGAATCCCTCCGCCGGCCAGACCGTGACCCCAGGAAAATTGGGAATCGCACGGAGCGCGTCTCGCAGGCGCCCCGCACGGGTTGGTCTGATAATGGCGCGGACTTCCTTCATGTCCATCGTGATGCACTTCAATCAATCGTTCATGTGAAGCGCGCGGCGCCACCCACCGGCTCAGTCGGTGACCACCACACAGTGCTCGGGCGGAAGCGACATCACCACCTGCCGCCCAGCCTCGAAGATTTCGCGGGAAGTTCCCTGAACGCGCACAAGCCGGTCACCCGCCCGGATGATGTACTCGACGATCCGTCCGGAGAACACCAGCCGCTCGATCACGCCCGCCACTTCGTTCAGCCCATTTTCTGGGCTTGCCCGCAACTCAATATGCTCGGGTCGGATCAGCAGGCTGGTTTTACTGGCGCCTGCCTCGGCGTCGCTGCAATCGGCAGTGCGCAAGCGTCCCAACGGGGTGTCAACGATCCAGGCATTGCCCTCGGAGCCTACCCGTGTGCAGTCCAGCAGGTCAGCTTGCCCGACGAACTGCGCGGCAAACCGGGTACGCGGGCGCAGATACAGCGCGCGTGGCGGAGCCAGTTCTACGATACGCCCCTCGTTCATCACCGCCACACGATCGGACAGACTCATCGCCTCTTCCTGATCGTGCGTCACGTAAATGGCGGTGGTGCCTACACGGCGCTGCAGATCGCGGAGTTCAACGCGCATCTGTTCGCGCAGCTTCGCATCCAGATTCGAGAGCGGCTCATCGAGCAGCAGCACCCGCGCCTCTTTGACAAAAGCGCGCGCCAACGCCACACGCTGCTGCTGTCCGCCCGAAAGCATGGGCGCTGGTCGGTCGCGAAACGCGGCGAGCCCCACCATTTCGAGTGCACGTTCAATTCGTCGCGCCGCCTCAGCGGTCGGCACCCCCATCGCCTCGAGCGGAAACGCAACGTTCTGCCCCACGGTCATGTGCGGCCAGATCGCATAGCTTTGAAAGACCATCGCGATATTGCGCCGGTTCACAGGAACCGCGATGCCCCGGACCGATGAAAACACCGTGTCTTCACCAATCCTGATCTCGCCTTCATCGGGCATCTCAAGGCCGGCAATCGAGCGAAGGGTGGTCGTCTTGCCGCAGCCCGAGGGTCCAAGCAGTGTAAAGAATTCGCCTAGCTTCACATTGAACGACACCTCCTGTACAGCGAAGGCTTTCGCGTCAGTTCGGTCGTAGCGTTTGCGAAGCTGATCAACTTGAAGCATGGCGGTTAATCGATAAGAGGTCGTCAGGAGGTGCGGCTTGCGCTTCGCGTGGACAGCGCATGCCACAGCGCGAGAAACAGCGCCAGCGCCAAGACCAGCCAAACGCCCACGGTGGCGGCCCGAGTCGGCTCGCCGCCCGTCCAGTAATCCCAGAGCAGTGTGGGCAATACCGTGTTGTTACGACTGGCCAGCATCAGTGCCGTGGAGAGTTCCCGCATTGCGTGAGCAACCACCCAAATCCAGATGGCCGCCACCGCTGGCCACACCAGCGGCGCCGTGATGCGCGCAAGCACGCGAAAGCCTCCCGCTCCCGATGCACGCGCCGCCTCCTCAAGCTCGGGGTGAATCTGCACCATGACGCCGTTGGCAAGGCGACTGCCAAACGAAATGTAATGCGTCACGTAGGCAATCACCAGAATCCAGATCGTGCCGTACACAGGGAACACCTGATCGAGCGACAGATACACATAAATGACCGCAACACCCAGCATGACCCCGGGAATGGCAATCGGCGCAAAAGCAAGGTTATCGATCAGCGTCGCGCCCGCAGGACGCTGCCTGACCACCAGCCACGATACGATCAGGGACAGCGCAGCGACCAGCGTGGCGGACACGATCGCGATGGTGAGCGAATTGAGTGTGGCGGTGATCAGCCGCGCATTGCGCAGGAAATCCATATGGTTATCGAGCGTGGCAAGCGACAGCGAAGCTAGATTGGGTCGGGTCTGATAGGGCATCAGGCTTGCCCAGATCAAGATCCCCAGCGGTGCCACCACTGCCAGCAAAAAATAAACCGATACCGCGCCAAAGGCAGGCCAACGCCACACGCCAAGTGAAGCCTGGCGCGGGCGAAACCCTTTTCCGCTGATGGTCCGGTATCGCTGACTTTCTCGAGTGAAACGGAAGTAGGCAACCCCCAGCACGGCGAGAATCAGGAGGAAGAACGAGCCCAGCGCGCTGACCTGCCCATACAGCGGCACACCGGTCGGACTGTCAGCGGTCAGGTAAAAAATTCTTGTGCTTAGCACATAGATGCGTGCCGGCATTCCAAGCGTGCCTGGAATATCAAACACCACGAAACACACGATCAGCAGGAACACGGCACAGGCAGCCAGTGCAGGCCATAACAGCGGTAACAGAACCTTGCGAATCAGCCGCCAGGTGGAGGCACCACTGGCAATGGCCGCCTCTTCGAGGCTGGGGTCCATGTTGCGAAAGGCAGGCGCCAGAAACAGAAACGCGGTGGGTACCAGCGCCAGCGCCTCCACGAAGATCATGCCGGGCACCGAGTACACGTTGAACGGCGCTGCGCTCAGTCCCAGCCCGTCTTTCAGCAGCAGATTGAACAGCCCGGTGCGCGGCGACAACAGCATCGCCCAACCGATGGCAAGCAGCACCGGCGGCGTTGCCATCGGAAGAATGACCAGCACGCGAAACACATTGCGACCTGGCAGGTCGGTGCGCTCAACCAGCCAGGCGAGCGCGACTCCCAGCGCCATCGCGAGCGCTGTTGAACCTAACGCGAACAGTACGGTGGTCTGCAGCAGGCGGCCGAAATCACCCGCCAGGAACACCTTGCTGAAGTTGCTGAGCGTAAACCCCGGCTCGAGCGGGAAGCCGGTCGGTCGGATGCTGCTGATGCCCAATAGCACCAGCGGCACGATCACCAGATAGACGAGCAGCAGTGCAACCGCTGCCGCGCTGAGGCGCGCGCCCCACCCGCTTGAGCCCGATGGGGAAGACCACGCGCCCGATTGCGGCGCCGCGCTCACTTGACAGCTTGGCCGCCGGCAGCGATAGACTTGTTGAAGCGCTCGAACATGTCGAGGTTGTCAGGCACCTTATCCGGCGAAAACTCGGTGAGCTTTCGCCCGGCCAGAAGTGTCTGAACCTCGGTGCCATCAACGCCCGCATGGCCGCGACCGGTGGCGGCCTCATACACTTTGGCGCCTTCGGGGGTAGCCAGCCACAACGCGAGCAGCAGACCGCCTTCACGGTTTTTGCCCGCTGCGATGACAGCACTATGCAACGTGGTGGTGGGCACCGGATCGGGGAAGTGGAAGCGGATCGGCGCACCACGCTGAATGGGAACCATGGCTGCGTGGTACAGCCCCAGCCCCACGGGCACTTCGCCCGCGCCAACCTGCTGTGCCAGCGGGAACGTGCTCTTGAAAACAAAGGGTTTCTGGCGGTTGACCGATTCAATGAACGCCGCGGTTTTCTGCTCGCCCCAGGTTGCCGCCAGCGACAATTGCGGTTCGGCGCGAATCCAGAGACCGACCTTGCCCGACCACTTCGGGTTGAGCAGGTCATCCCAGTTCTTGGGCGCCTCGGCATCCGACACCTGTTGCTTGTTGCTGAGCAACACGTATACCGCCGTGGTGCTGGCAATCGTGAACGGCGAGGTGCCAACCGTGGCGGGCACGCCCATCGCCTTCCAGTCCTGCTTGACGACCATGTCGCGGTTAACCAGCTGCCAGATGACCGATGCGCTGCCCGTGAGCAGATCGGCCGTGCGCGCATTGCCCTGCACTTCCTGGATGACCCTGGCGCCTATCCCGGCACCGCCCGCATCGCGGGTGTGTTGCAGAGTAACGCCAGGAAAACGCTTGGCAAATGCGGCCGCGATCTTGTCTGCCTGATCGGTGGGCGAGCTTTCATACCAGATCACCGGGCCCTTGCCGCGGGCCTGCCCGGCCAGCTGATCGAGCGAGGCAGCGGGAATCTGCGAATAGGCGACGGAAGCGGTGAGCGCGGCGGCCGCGCCGGCCAGGGTTGCGCGAATGAGGGAACGTGGTCTCAAGGTTGTCTCCGGTGAATGATTTTTGGTTTGAGAAACTGGTTTGAACAGCGCGGATCAGTGTGCAGCCTTGCGGCCCTCAACCCCCACCATATGATGGTGTGAGCCTTGTTGGTTACGAATCAGCCGCTGGGGGCCCAACGATCCAATGACCATGCCCACCGCGGCCATCGCGAAGCCCGCCAGCTGCGGGGGGAAGACCTCGCCCAGCCCAGCCAAATTCAGGATGCCCCAGGTGGACAGGCCCAGAACAATGGCAAACACCGCTCCCTGAGTGGTTGCCCGCGGCCAGAACAGCCCCGCCACCAGAGGCACAAATGCACCCACGAGCGTAACCTGATACGCCCCGGACACCATCTCATAGATCGGCGTGCCCTCCAACGCAATGGCATAGCTGCAGACACAGCAGGCGAATATCAGCACAGCGATCCGCATGGTGCGCAACTCCTGACGGTCGCTCATACGGGGCTTGAACTGCCGCCAGATGTTCTCAACAAACGTTACAGATGGCGCCAGCAGCGTCGCCGCGGCAACGCTTTGCAATGCAGCCAGCAGCGCGCCAAAGAACAGCACCTGCATGATCAGCGGCATCTTTTCGAGAACCAGCGTGGGCAACACTTTTTGCGGATCGTCCGCAATCAGTTCGGCCGCCTTCTCCGGCATGATCACCAATGCGCTGGTAACCAGAAACATTGGAACCGACGCAAACAGGATGTAGCAGATGCCGCCAATGACCGGACCACGCGTTGCTGCCTTCACATCGCGGGCTGACATCACCCGCTGAAACACATCCTGCTGCGGAATCGACCCGAACATCATCGTGATGGCCGCCGCGATGAAGAACATGATCTCGGTGAAGCTGGGTTCAGGGAAGAACCGGAACAGATCCTTGCTGGCTGCAAAGTCGATCACCTTGTCGGCGCCTCCCGCCAGATTCGCGGCAAAGATCGCGATCGCGGACAGGCCCACCACCAGAACGATCATCTGCACGAAGTCGGTGACAGCCACCGACCACATGCCACCGAACAGCGTGTAGGCCAGGATCACGGCGGTGCCGATGATCATGCCCATTTCAATGGGAATCGCGCCCTTGGAGAGCAGGTTGAAAACCAACCCCAGCGCGGTGACCTGCGCTGACACCCATCCCAGATAGCTCATGATGATGATCAGCGAACACGCCACTTCCACACCACGCCCGTAGCGCTCGCGGTAGTAGTCGCTGATCGTGAGCAGGGTCATCTTGTAGAGCTTGGCGGCGAAGAACAGCCCGACCAGAATCAGGCAGGAGCCTGCGCCAAACGGGTCTTCCACCACGGCATTGAGCCCGCCCTCAACAAACTTGGCGGGAATGCCGAGCACGGTTTCCGACCCGAACCACGTGGCGAAGGTGGTCGTGACGATCATGATCATCGGCAGATGCCGACCTGCCACCGCGAAGTCGGCCGTGCTCTTGACGTTCTTTGCGGCCCAGAGCCCGATTGCGATCGTGCAGAACAGATAGGCAACAACAAATCCAAGCAACATGACAAAACCCGAATTGATTTAAGGAAATTCCCGGGCGAGAACCCGGGGCCCATGGTTCAAGGCGACCGGTTGACGAGCCACAGTGCAATCTGCGGAAACACCATCAGCAGAATGATCGCGACGATGTACACCAGCAGAAACGGCAACACTCCTTTAAACACATCGGTGATCGGGCCCGGAGAACCGCGCATTCCCTGGAGCACATAGAGCACCGTACCGTCCGGAGGGCTGATCAGCGCGATCTCCACCAGCATCGTCACCACCACGCCAAACCAGATTGGATCGTAGCCCAGCGCCTTGACGACCGGAAAGATGACCGGAATCGTCGTCACGATCATTGAAAACCCTTCCATGAACGTGCCGAGCGCGAGATAAAAACCGACGATGAGCGCCATGACCACCCAAGGCGGAACCGGCAGGTCGGCCACCGCCTGAGACAATGCCCGAGGCACGCCCAGCGCGCTAAAAATATAGTTGAGCAGGTAAGCCCCACACAGGATCAGACCGATGAACGCGGTGGTACGCGCAGCCGCCTTCGCGGACTCATTGAGCATCGACAGCGACAGTCGTCCAGCGAGCGCTGCTGCAATGATGGCAGCCACCACGCCCAGGGCTGCGGATTCGGTGGGCGTGGCAAGCCCCGAATAAATGGTGCCCAGAACAATCGCGATCAGCGCCAGGGTCGGCAGCAGATCGATCAATCCCCGTAACTTCACCGCAAGCGGAATGGCGTCCGGACGCGGGAGGGGGTTACGTATGCCGTGCCAAAAAATGAGCAGCGTAAAGAGCAGGACCACCAGAATGGCTGGGCCGATGGCCGCTGTGTAGAGCGCGCCCACCGAGGTTTCGGTCATGAGCCCATAAACAATGAAGGTGATGCCGGGCGGAATCAGGTTACCCAGCGCGCCCCCCGCAGCAAGCGAGCCAAGCACCATGGGCGGCGCGTACCGTGTGCCGCGGAAATACGGCAGGGCCACCGACCCCATGGTGGCAGCGGTGGCAACGCTGGACCCCGAGATGGCGGAAAACACGCTGGAGGCCGCAATGTTGGTGTGAAGAAGCCCGCCCGGTACGCGCTGCAGCCACAGATTGAGCGACCGATAGAGCTTATCGGACAGCCCGGCTCGCAGCATGATTTCGCCCATCAGCAGAAATAGCGGCACCGCGACCAGCA
>Ga0194116_10008715_pt1 | contig 10217 bp, 9 predicted proteins | sample TA2MahsurfametaG_4_FD_148617 | JGI IMG/M metagenome (GOLD analysis project Ga0194116, IMG submission 148617) | Freshwater microbial communities from Lake Tanganyika, Tanzania - TA2015008 Mahale S9 surface | ecosystem: Environmental > Aquatic > Freshwater > Lake | place: Tanzania: Lake Tanganyika... | reverse complement strand
ACCAAATACCCAACCCCCAATCCCCAATCCACAAAGCGAAGGTACAGGTAACGTATATAGATAGATTTAATTTTTTAAATATTTTTAAAAAAAATTATTTATCAATAATTTAAAGAACCATTCACTTGTTAAAAATACTTACTGATTTAGAAACAATTAAAACATATTTTAATTTTTAGAGGTGGGTTATTTGAATAATATATATATAAAAAAGAGTTATTTTCTGTTAAATGAAATTAAAAGTTAAAAAAAAATGAAAACAGTTTAATTAAAAATATTTTCCATGGTAAAATTAAAGATGTAATTAAAATCAGCCTGACTAACAAACTTAAAAAATTTGCTCTTTGAATATGTGTATATTTTAAAAAAGATCTTTATAAATATGTAATTTTTAAATTGAAGAATAGCAAATTTTAGTTTGAAAAAAGAACAAAGTCAAATACAAAATTTCTATAAATACTTTATTAATTTGATTTTTATCTTTTTTTTCAATTGAATAAAAATTAAGAATTATATTATTGGAGTCAGTATCTAAATTAAGATAAGAACAAATTGAATTTTCTTACAAGTAAATTTATTCCTATAGAAATTAATGATATGTAAAAACATTAAAAATTCTATAATAAATTAAAAATTTAAATAATTATTCCTTGAGAAATTAAACATTTAATAACTTAGACAATCACCTTCAAATTCAAATATTCTTTTCATTTAATAATTTGGATAATTTTAGGACCTAAGTCAATTTTTTGATTTGAATGAAATTCTAATAAACTAAAATTTTAATATTTATTATTTATTAATTCATTCTTTTTTAACTTTTCATATAAACTTTAATAAAGTAATTATTATAAGAACTTATTTTTTATATGTTTTATTAAGATTGATTTTGGTTATAATTTTCCTTTAAATTTAATATTTGAATTTTCTCAAATTAATATTTCTAAAAGATATATTTAAAATTTTACATATAACATCTTAAAAATAAAAATAATTAAAAGCAATAAACCAAGCAATGAAAGGAGAAATAAAAAACACAAGCATAGGCTTTTTTGCAAATAGTTTGGAAAACCCGGTTTTTTCAAATTTAATTGACTACCAAAATTTATATAAGGTTAATACAATTCCTAATAACGCTTTTATAACAAATCTTAACAATCTACAAAACATACAAAATGCCTATAATCAGAATTTTTTAATGCCGAACTATCAAAATGTTGGGATTATAAATAATTTACTTAATTTTCAAAACATCTCTCAATTACCAATCTCAAACAACTTAAATAATATGGCATATCTATCTCAACTTAATAGAATTATAAATAATCAAAATGAAAACGTTAAATTTATGGGAACTAATCTAAATGTTAATTTAAACAATGCTTATTTAAAAACTGATCATTTAGCTTTGAATGGGCTCCAAGAGACGGTAATTTATTTATTTTTATTAATAAAATTTTAAACTCATAAAATGTCTTGAAAAGTAAAATATAAACTCATTATTTTATTTAAATTGAATCTTTTTTTATTAGTAATTCTCATTTATTCAAGAGTGTATGAATTTTATAACTCAAAAAACGTTATTTTTATTTATAAAATTATTAAAAACTAAAAATTTAATTTTGACTTTGAATTTTTGGATAATATAAAAAAAATTCTTTAATAAAAATTTACTATATAGTTAAAGACTATAAAATCAAGTGAAAAGATAACTGAGTCCGAAAATGAAGCTCTTATGGAAGAAATGAGACAAGAAGATGACTTAGACTCTTCTAAATCATCTTTGGAAAAGCAAAAGTATTTTAAATGCCATTTTAAAGGATGCGATAAAATTTTTCATAAAGAATCAAGCCTAAATGATCACAGGAAATGTCATACAAAAGAAAAACCTCATAAATGTGATTTTCCAAATTGCTCTAAAACTTTTTCTCAATTAGGAAATCTAAGAAAACATCAAATCGTACACACAGGTAGAAAAATTTACAAATGTGAGCATCCTTCATGTGGAAAGTCCTTTTCTGCTTTATATAATTTAAAAGTAAAAAATTTTATAATATTATATATAGATTCATCATAGATCCCATACAGGAGATAAACCATATAAATGTAATATTGAAAACTGCGGTCGTGAATTCTACGATAAAGGAAATTTGAAATACCATGAAAACACTTCTCATGCAACTGAAATAAAGAATTTACCATTTGTCTGTGAGCATCTCGGCTGCAATATGCGATTTAAAACTAAAAAGCAAAAGTTAATGCATCACAATAATATGGAACCTGAATGTAAAAACGAAAGATGCAATTTGGTGAGATTAATCGGCTATTTTAAAAAATGTCTGTTTAACTTATATACAGAGCATAATTTAACTGAAAATGATTTACTGAATGACAAGGATTATGTTACATTGAAAGAAAAGTATATGGAAACTGAGCTGAAACTATTAGATACAGATTTCTTCTATTACACTTTAGGAGAAAAGTTTTCTGATATGCCAAATAATTTGGGCGATTATAAATAAAGAATTTTTGAATTTTTTTCTTAGTTTATATTCAAGTGACTAAGAATTTTATAGAAGTTTATTAAAATTACAGTTTCTATTCATTAAACTGTTTTAAATATTTATATATCATTATCGTAAAATTTGAACATTATGAAATGAATAATTCCTAAAAGATAATAATAATAATTTCAACTCGCAAAATTAAGTTGAATATTAGGTTGTAAATTTTTAGCAAAAACATTCAATTACTTAAGGAGAAAATATATAAATATACCGACTTCATTATAAAAGACAATGAATCATAGACTTATTATTTTATTTTAATATAAATTTAATATTACACTATAGCTATATTATTAAATCTTTATTTAAGAAGTAATTATAAAACTATAACATAGAAATAAAAAATCTCTTTAGAAATTATTGAATAAATTAATACTAATTATTACTAGGTAAAACTCCTTTATATAAATTGATATAAAAAAATTTTTATTCACTATAAAATGATTGTTATTAAAAATTTAATCAAAATTATTTAACAAAAAATGAAGTCAATAGGATTATTATTTTTGATGATATTTTTCTTGGAAAAGATAATTACCAAAAGCGTTCCATACATAGGAAATCCAATAGTTGAGAATTGCGTTGCTTGTAAATTTATTTGGGAAAATATAGAAGAAGCCTTGATTGATAATTCAAGTTTTTTAGCAAGTGATAAAAGAAATCCAATTTTGGCAGCTCAATCATTTCAATATTTCTGTAGAATCGCTCCTGATATTTTTTTCGAGCCTTGTAATATTATGTTCGAAAAATTGTTTTTTTTAACAGAAGACTTTTGCGCGAAAAAAAGTGTAAAACAAATATGCATTAATAATCAGTTATGTCCTAGTGATTAAAGAAAATCAAATCTATAAAAATCAATTGTAAATTTTTTTTAAGAATTAGAATGATGTTTTTAAATGATAAATTTATGTATTTTACAAATTAAATAAAATTTTTATTTTAAAATTTATTAATTAAATTCAATTTCTTTGAATTTGAATTTTAAAAATAAAATTAAATATAAAAATTTTTTAAATTAAATATATTCTCTTATTAAAACATTCAATTTATTTAGAATCTTTTTTAGTTTAAATTAAAAAATTTATTTAAACAATTCAAAAAACTTAATAAAGAAATATACATTTATTAACTTAAAATTATAATATTCTCAAATATTTATTTATATTAAAAAAAAATTTCCGGTTTAATTAGAATGATTGTTTAGAGAAATTTCAACAAGTATATTATAAACTCTTTCGCCTTTAAAAATTGTTTCTATATTATCATCATCTCTGTAATTATTCAAACTCGAAATTTTCTTTAATTTTCCTTTGGTCACATTGGATTTGAAATATTTTATTTTTTCCAGATTTTTTTCATATTGCAAAAATTCTTGAAAATTTGCATAATTAGGATTAAGAGCTTTATTAAGATTTTTTATATTTTCCAAATTTCTATTTATTTCTAATTTCAATTCGAAAATTGTTTGATCTTTCTCAACATACATAATCAAAGGATCTATTTTTACATCTTCTCCGTTTATTAGATTAACTTTTAAGTATATTTTAGAGAAATTTCCGTTATTTAATTTAGAGATAAACTCTTCATCGTATATTTGCATACGATATTTAAATTCTCCCTTTCCTTCGAAAATAAAGATCTCAGAATTTTCATCAGAAATAAAATGATAAATAAAGCAGTCATTCGGATGCTGTAAAATAAAGAAGCAACTTTTTGGATTTATTTTATTTATAATATTATTTTTGAAATGATATAAATCATTGTTATAGTGTTCGAAAATTTTATCTATACTATTGCTTTTTACTATAAACTCAACAATATCTCTAGTCTTTTTTAATTTTCTCGGTAAAATGCTTGAAACATATGCTATTTTATTCGAGTCTTTGTCAAATATACTAAATTCAAAGTATCTGAATTCTGAAATATTTGCTTTTGGAATATAATTAAAAGATAAATCAATTCTCATTTCATTGTGATTTACAAATCTGCTTATGGGAATTTCCTTGTACATGTTTGCTATTTTTCCGTTTGTATCTCGGTTGTTTATTATATCAAAGTAATTTAAATCTAACTTTTTTGTAAATTCTTCACATGTTAAAATATCCTGATTAGCGGTTAAAATAAAATGGTTTGAGACTTTAAATATTAAATGGAAAAGATTTTCAGATTTTATTTTATAGAATATTTTCTCTTTAATTGTTTTTTCGTCAGAAATCTCTCTTATATCGAATTCCATTTTATCAAATATTGGCAAGTTGCTAGTTAAGCAATATAAATCAATGTATAATTTATTAAATTTATTATCCAACACATATTTTAAGTTATCGAATTTCAAAGTTTCAACGCAATTATAAGGTTTACTTATATTTGGTATCAAAATAATCCCATTGTTTTTCTCTAAAATTTCTTTTACATTAAACGATGATATTTCAATAAATAAGTTTTCTGAGGAATGGTTATTTAAGCATGTGCTTTCGGTTGAAAGTGAGAAATCAAAGTTTTTTAAATTTTCATAAATGGACTCGATATAATTATAGTTTTCAAGCATTTGATCTTTAGCCCTCAAGCAAAAATTCTTAACAACATTCAAAACCTGCAGTTTTAATTTATCAATAATTAAACTATCTTCAAGATCATTTTTTATTATTGATAAGACAATATCAATCGTTCTTAAACCAAAATTTTGTAAATATTTTTTATCAAAATCGTTTATATCAGGCTGATTGTTTTCGTCTATTACTTCATTATTTGATATATTATTTAAAATTTTTACAGGTAAAAGACATTTAATAAAAAGTATATTTTTTATTTGTTCTTCATCATATCCAAAATCTTCATTATCTTTGTCACTGTTTTTATTTTCATGTTCATCATTTATATTTTTATTGAATTCCAAATCATTCATTGTTGAAGATATATGAATAATTCCAGTTTTAGTGTTGATGAAATTGTTAACAAGGATATCTTCTTCTTTTATAGTCTGGAAAGATTCATCTTTTAGTTTAAAGATTTTGTAATGTTTTTGAGAATAAATAAATAAAATTGGAAAGTTATTTCTATGATTTTTTGTATAAATTTCAATAACATTGTCAAGGTTTTCATTTTGAATCTGTTTTAATAGAAAATCACTTCTTTTATAAAAATTTTCTTTAATATTTGGAAAGTACTCAAAAATTAATAAGTCTTCACTTGGAATATTGGTCTGATTAGAGATGAAAATTAATAAATCTGAAAAAGTGAAGAATCTTGGAACAAATATTTTAAATAGCATTTTTAAATCTAAAAATAAAGGTAAATTATTTGATAAATCAAAAGTAGATCTATATATTCCAATATCGTCAAAAAATTCTACCAAATCTGAAGAAAAAATTTGTAATAAAATATCATCCACAATCCTATTTTTTTTATTCTGTTTTTTTATTTCAGTGAATATATCCAAATCAAATCTTTCCCTTATTTTTTTTGGTATCTTTTTTTAAAAGAAAAATATTCAAATAGTCGATATAAGAGTAAGTAAAAATAAAATTTTATTTTATTAGAATTTTAGTTAATTAAATTTACATTTTCTAATTTCAAAGGATTAAGAATGCTTTTCCTCATAGACTTTTTAATATAAACTAGCACATAAGCATTAGACTCAAAACTATAATTTGTTTCAGAGATATCTCCTCTTGGTTTAAGCTTAAAGTATTTATTTGTTCCTCCAAAATTATTTTCGAATACTTCATATTTATCAGCAGGCTTGACTATTTCATCATTAAACTGAAACCAATCATCTTCTGTCGTTGGCTTAATATAAGCATAATAATGACCGGAATTTGGAGAACCTTTATGAACAACGACTGAATGCAAAGAATAAGTATTTTCATTGTTAGGATCATTATTTAAATTATTGTTCAAATTATTTTTATACATATATTTTTGTAAATTTATTTCTTCATAAAATTCAAAAAATTCATTTATTTTTATCATTGCCTCCTTTTTCTGATTGTATTCAAATCGCTTTAATTGAAGAATCAAAATATTTGGGCATTGCAAAAACTTTATACCTTTTTTGGCTTTCTGTTTCCCATATCCTTCAGCAAAGTATTTATCATCATTATCCAAAATTTCTTCACTAATATAAATATCTAAACTTTGATAAATATTTTTGCAACCCTAAATTATATATTAAATTGACTATTCTAAAAAAGAAAAATTGTTTCAAAAGATTTTAATTTAAATAAAAAATAAAAATCTTTAATTATTGAAGGTAAATAAAAATTAAAATTTACTTTAACAGTTAATTGCAAATCACAAAATCTCTCTTCTTTCTCTGATTTATATTCAACATTTAGGCATTCGATATAATTTATTAATCTGCCTTCGAATAATCTGCCAAAAGTTCCTTCTCCTGGAGTGCCTCTCATCTTTTTATCCATTAATTCTCCCAAAAGTAAATTAAACTCCTGAACATCATGCTGCATATTCATTTCTTCTTTTCCCCAACCGAATGAACTAATTAACTTATTGGTGGAAACAGGCGTTTCTTTTACCATTAAGTCGTAAAAGAGCCTTTGCAATGAAAGAGAAATTGAATTATAATCATCATCATGTGTAGGGATATCAAAAACTGCTTTTTTAAAAGCACCGAATATATTTAAGGTTTGGATCATAGAATTCATATAGCATGTCATTGCTTCATTTATAATTCCTATGTAGCCAATAGCTTTTTTTTCATTATTTAATATTTTCGTGTAGCATTTTGTAATTGATATTTCAAAAATCAAATTTATTTCAGAGTTGATTTTTATAAATTCATCTTTAAATTCATCTAAGAATTCTAATTGAATATCGTATTCATTATTAAATTCAATTATATTATTGTTGAAATTTATCGATTTATAGCTAGGGGAATTTAACTGCATAATTATATCCAAGTTGAATTTTAATCCATGAGCTTCTGAAGTTCTGTTTTGATTTTCTTCAAAAAAATGAATTGTAAAAAAATAAAACTTTAAAAAATGAAAATTTATTTCAAATATTCTTAACTCTATTCCCATATTTTTAATCATTCTTTAAATTTATGTTTAATTTACCAGAATGCTTTTCCTTTACTTTTATTCTGAATTTAAAATTTTGGTCTTGTTTGTCATAGTATAAAAGAAATTCCCATAAATCACCTCTTTTAGATATATAATGTTGTGCTATGCTTTTTGAATTTTCAACAATCAAAGAGTAATCAAAATTGGTTTTCCATATTAAAGTAAGAACATCGTTTTTATTATTAGATGCAAAAAAATTGGAAGTTTTAATACTTGTATAGAATTGATTATGAGAAAGAACTTTCATGCTCTCTGAACCAGAAATCTTATTATCAAAATAAATTTCATCTTCGCCTAAATTATTTGATTTTTCCAATTTCAAAAACTTTTTGGCAGTTGATTGATTTAAATTCACATCGAAACTATCTGTTCTTTTCCTTTTTTTATTTGAATTTTCTTTTAATGCATTACTCATTTTTGTTTTTATATAAATTTCAAATGATGAAGAAATATATAATTTATTTTCAGATTTTAAATTTTTGGCTCACTAAATTATTGTAATTTTACTCACTAAGTTTTATAAAGAAAATGTAAACGCAAATAAAATTAAAAATTGAAGTATAAACATTAGGTTTAAATTGTCTTTTTTTGGGGATATTTAGAACAACTCAATTAAATTTAGTCAAATTCATATAAAAAAGAGATTTTATATTTTTATAATAAAAAATTTTATCATTAAAATAAAAAAAATTAAACAATCCATTTTTCTATAAATAATATTAAACAAACTCTTTTTAAATATTTTACTAAAAATTTTTTCTTTTTTTAGTTTTATAAAGGTATTTTATTTCTGTTCTATTTGATTTGTTAATGATTTTCTTTGCAATGAATTCCTATGATTCTTCATCCAAGTGTTTGCGCATTTTTTTGCAATTTTAATGTTAAAGAAATTTAGAGATAATTCCATCTCTTCATGAGTAACAGTAATGATCTCCTTACTAAAATTTTTTAATTTTTAGAAATCTAAAAAAGAGATTTAAAAAGTAGTTCTTTTTAAAAAGATTAAGATATTTTTACTCGCAAATTTCTTTTAAAGGTTTTCGATTTTTATTTAGCCAGGAATGTTCAAGTAATTCGCTAAAGGTAACCCTTTTATCAGGATCAACTATAAAAATTTTCTCAAATAAATCCTCCAATTCTTCAGATATTAATCTAGTGAGTGGATAACTTATTCTATAAAATTTATTATAAGTTTATGAGAAAAAAGAAATTATAAAAAAACCTTAAAAAACTTCATATTAAAAAATTAATAATATGTACTCTCCATTAGATATTTTTCTTCGAATATCAAGTATATTTCCAAAGTCTTCGATATCATAAGGAAAATATCTATAAGCAAGCATAAATATTGTTACGCCGAAAGCCCAAACATCTAAAGGCTTTCCATGAATGAAATCACTTCCAATTTCTAATTTATAAATTTTTCTGTATACCTCCGCATAATTCAGGAGCATTGAATAGCAAATTCCCATAATCAGTTAAAAAATTATCATCTTTTTCACATAATTTCGAAAAGTTGAAATCAGCTGTATATTTTATTAATTTGATAATAAAGTTTTAATCTTATTTTTTCATAAAATATATTAAATAAAAATTTTTACTAATTTTGCATTTATTTTCAGAATTCAATAGAATATTATCAGGTTTGATATCACCATGAACAATATTATGAGAATGTACTTAATTATTATTAAAATTTTACAGTAATATAAACCCGAAACCATGTCTCTAGATAAATCTCTTAATTCATCTTCAGAAAAATTATATTTGTTAAATTTTTCGGCTTTGAAGTTTTGATTAATAACAACTTCATTATTTTCATTTATATGTAATAATGGTCCATTAGGAATTAATTCCAATACTAATAATTTATAAAATTATACATATTTATTTATAAATACCTAAATATATTTTGTCTTCTACATCATGCAAAATTTCATATAATCTGATAAGGTTGTCATGGTGTAATTTCTTCAAAATTGCTATTTCTCTCAAAGCATTCTGAATTTTCTCATCTTTTTCGATATCCTCTTTGGATATATTGAAAGGTAATTTTTTACTCTTTATTTTCTTTTTTTCTATTATTTTAACTGCCTAAAATGTTTTCAAAAATATTAAGATTATTAAGAAATTTAATGAAAATACGTATTCTATGTTGGTTTGTAAATGAACAGCCATTCTAACTTCTGCATATGAACCAACGCCTAGGACTTTTGAAGTTAACTTATAATCTCCGATAATGCTTGAATGCTTGATTTTTTATTAAATTTTTAATTTATTATTTTTGTACTTTTTCACCTGGTTTTACTATTAAACCAAATTTTTCGGGAATAGAAAATTCATTCTTCATTATAATTCGATTAATTTTTTTAAAAAATTATAATTATTGTTGAATATTCATAATTTTAATCCAAATTTGAATTAGATTTTATTATAAAACAACATTCGAATGAGTGTTTGTTGTTATAAAAATTGTTTTAAAAGAACTTTGAATAAAAATAAAATTTAACAAGGAGAAAGTATCAATATAGAAGTGAATTATAATTTTAATTATTAATGGGGATTT
>Ga0194116_10008714_pt1 | contig 10218 bp, 7 predicted proteins | sample TA2MahsurfametaG_4_FD_148617 | JGI IMG/M metagenome (GOLD analysis project Ga0194116, IMG submission 148617) | Freshwater microbial communities from Lake Tanganyika, Tanzania - TA2015008 Mahale S9 surface | ecosystem: Environmental > Aquatic > Freshwater > Lake | place: Tanzania: Lake Tanganyika... | reverse complement strand
GTTGATCTGTTTTTATAATTTGGGCTTGCATTATAGCCAGCACTATAACGAATATTTGAAAAATACATTCCCTCCTTTAACTCATATTGAGATGTAGTTATTTGCCCCCCATCTTGACCAACTTCATCGGGAAGAATACTTGTAGCAACCCAAGGAGAACTGCTTTCTAATGCAATGGCTTTAAAAAGCTTTCTTTCTAATGGCTTTTCATTGACCAAAAAAGTCACCTCAGCTGGATACTGGGTATTGTAGTAATTGCATGGAGGGACAGTTAGGCTATTATGAAGGTAAATCTGCCCGCCTTGAAAGGAGTAAAAGGAGTTATTTATACCCACCATATATTCCGGTTCATAACTAAAAAATGATGACCATCCTTGGGTCGGCTCATTGTATGCTACTGTGAATGCCATATTTTATTATTAACAATTCCCTAATGCAACTACTATACCCCCCGAAACCTGTATCCATTGATTTGTACCCATAATGTATGCCGTTTTATAATATCCATCTAGCGGAATGTTTTCGGAATTTTCATCCGAAAAAACCCAATCACCTATACCAAAAGTAGCCGCCACCGTACCAGCCACAGGGCCATGATATAAGGGCTTTGTTAAAGCCTTTGAACAGGCGGGATCTCCTCCTCCCGTAGCTGATGTACTCACCGCAGAGCAATTAACTGCATAAAGTGGGTCTGGGCAGTATACTTTCATTTCTGTATCGGTAGAACCCTCCGCACACCCCTGAATAATTCTTGTATAAAGTATGCTTGGAACTAGATTGGGTTTAGGGACATACATTACAAGTGTAGTGTTGGAAAGTATGGAATCACCTCCAGTAACATACTCGGTTTTTGTTGGTGTTTGAAAAGTCCACGATCCACCTGAACTCCTTATGTACCAAGGAAGTGCAATTATATTTCCGGGGGGGTTGCATGTTCCGGCAGCAAATGTACTTCCAGTTATATATGGTTTTGATAAGGCGGCCGTCGCCCCAGGGTAACTTTTAAATTGTCTTCTACTAAGAGTATTTGGATAGGTATCAACGCCCAATTGAGCAAAAAAACCAGCCACATTGTTGTTCAATTTAACCACCATTTCTATCCTAATGGCGCCAGTTTTTTGGGATACATCAACTTGTGTGTCAAACACACCACGCGTATTAAGCAATGGCTTTATAGATAATGGAGGATCGGTTTGACAAGGAACAACGCAACCAGCACTTACATCCAAACAACTTACTACCGGGCCTAAAACTCCACTTCCGCCTGTTACTTGTCTAGCATAACCGCATAACGAGTACCATCCATTATTGGCTGGAAGCGTTAACAACGAGTCGGTATATAATGCCCTAGCGGTAATAAAAGAAGAACTATCAAAATAAAAGGTCGGCATAATATTAACAGCTTCCTGTGTTTAAAACTTTTCCAATTGAATTTAATTCAAACCACTTTAATACACCAGTATCATTATACTTATATACTCCGGGATAAGCCGGAGTTGTTTGCTGGATATCAAAATAAAAGGTCTTCGTTGTATCAACTACTCCACCACCATAATAAAGTGATACAATTAAGTTCTCCACACCAATTGAACAAGCTTGAGCTTGACTAGCAAACACTCCGCTTGTCTGAAGCTCAACGGAGTTGGCACACGCAACATTACAGTCACAACAAGCCGCTGCCAATGTGCCTCCAGTATTGCATATATTAGCATTTCCTATGGTTCTATAGTCCCATACCATATATATGTAATCCCCGGTTGACCCTATATTTTTGGTTACCTGTTGAGCGCTATATGGCGCAAAATCAAAAGTTGTCGTGCCAGCATCAGAACTAGCAGCGCCAAGAAAGCTTACCAAACCAGTGGCTCCCGTTAATACGTTTAAATTAAATAGGGTATTTGTTCTAAGGAAGTGATATGATGTCGGAAAGCGTGATATAGTGTTGAACTGCGACATAGATGTATACATCGTTATGTTTCCACTGTTAGGAGGAACAATACCATTTCCTATTTGTGCTGATATAGTCTGATATTTCCCGAGAACTGGATAAGCACCACTACTCACGGTCACCGTGTCACTCATAATATGATTGGGGTATACACCCCAATGGATTCCGTCTATTATTTTTCCGGCATCGTCGTTACTAGTCAACACGGCGACGATTACTGTAACTGGTGTGCCAACCGGGCAAATCGCTGTTAGCAAAAATCCACCTTCAAATGGGTCTACGATAAAATCGGCATAAGTTACCGTTTCAAGGTTTTTATTAATATTTATTATTGGATTAGTTCCTATATCTCCCGTATCAATGCTAGTGCCATTATAAAGACAATCATAGTTAGCGCTAGTGCTACACTGTGATACTATCAATTGTGCCGTACCAATACTGTTCCCGAGATTTATTCTGTATATGGTTGCAATACTAGCTCCCTGTATCCAAGTTTCAGAGCCGCAATCTAAATAAACTATTGGGAGCGGAGGCTCATCCCCAACCGATAAAATATAATCTTTATTGTATGGATCATAACCACCGCGTATTGGAGCTCTTTTGACGCTTGCCAAATTGGCTCTAAAATAATCCTGCATACCAACACTTGATATCACTGTCAACTGTTCTCCGCTTAATTTTAAAACAGCACCTCTTTTTGCATCCGTAAAATAAACATCCCCTCCAAAACTCGCAAAGCTTTCAGGGTTTTCGGATATACCATATTCCTCAATCCTCGCTATTTGGTTACCCAAAACTTCAGGAACACTAACAAGAGCGTTTCCCCCAGAAAGATCAGATATTATATTCTTCCCAACCAAAACCCTTGATACCCTATCTTCTTGAAAGACCAATAAATCCGTCTGCCTTGGATGCATTTTTTGAATGCTTCCATACATAGCCTCTAGAAGTTTGTAGTTTGATAATCCTAGGTTAAATTCATTTAGTTTGTTTACATTAGTTTCCCTATTGTAAACACCGCTGTATGTGATATCCGAAAAACGATGCGTCTGCTTAAACTGCGACTCTATGGCCGCTGTTACCCTTTGCCCAAGCAAAAAGTATGAACCCGTTATAGAGTCTTTAATCTTAAAGCTTTCTACGCCATTTCCAAAAGAGTAACAGTTATAAAAGTCAAGAATGCTAATACCCGGTTTTGAGGTGGCGAAATCTTGATTCTGGAAATTGCATAAATGATTTCCCGATGTGATTCCAAATGTTTCGTGATTTTCATAATATATATTCGGAATGGCATTTGTTGGTTCAGTTTCAAAAATGAGGTTATCGCCCGTCTTTTGAATGATGATTCTAGCCTCTATGATGCTTTTTCTTATCCCAATTCCTACAACCCCTCCACAAGCAGGCGCTCCCTGTCTTATACCAAGATAAAGCGGAGCATTAGGACCTGTTCCATTTCCAAAAAACTGAAACTTGTTTGTTCCCTGTGAGTATGAAGGAAAAGAGCCTGATCCAATGGTTGCATTAAAAGATGTTTGTCTAACAGGAGCATCATCTGGACATGTTAATGATATTGGGTAAACGGTTGCTACGACATTTACCCCCTCTCCTAACCAAAACTCATAAAAGTCATTATAGTTCCTTGATGCAACAAATTTCGCATTGAACACGGATGTTGTTTCTCCACATCTATTTGTAGCACCACCACAGTGTTTTCCATTCCTAACAAACCTAAAAGAAAGAAGCACGGTAGTACCGGCAGGTATATCCCATCTTTGAACAGGAGTTCCTGAATAGAAACACGGTATACTCATACTAGCATACGAACCCGGATTACTCGAGTTTGTATCTGTTGATACCGCCGTTAAGAAGCCTGTGTCAATATAGTTTCTAGGATTGTAGTTCGCCGACCATCCATCAAGTTTCACTCGCATATAAGCGCCTGACGGCTCACTTATCTGTGTAGCGGCATTAGGTGTAGTGGTATTTGCTCTTATAAAGTCTTCTGGCTTTACTTCTTTCTCTAAAACAACCGTTGTAACCAAATCCAAAACAGCGCCATTGCTATCGGATTTTACAATAAGTTTATCACCAACATTTATTTTGTTTTGTGACTCTCCGTCTAACTTAATCCACAGGCCTTGGTCCGAGGGATCATTAAAAAATATATTCGTGTAAATGGTTTCATACCGCTCTTTTGTTGACTTTGCAACAAACTTATACCTTGTCGCCCATTTCGGGGGTTTTTGAGATATAGGTATTGTGACCTTTATTCTGTTTCTATCGATTGATTTTGATGATGGAAAGAATACAGTGTTTAAGTTACTCGTTAACGCTGGTGTTGACCTGTTGTAGTCATCCATATAAACAATTCCGACCTGATAATCTCTGTTGCTATGAAGACTTTTAGGAGCTCCTGATTTATTTATTTCAGCCGAAATTGACCTTATCTTAAAGTATTCGTAAGCATATGATACACCGTTATAGTATACCATTGCAGGTATAGCTATCTCTAGGTAGTTCTGACCAATTGGAGTGGTTATTGTGAATCCCGTTTTTTGAGTGCTTGTAGACCCTACGGCATGGGTGACATATGCTGGTATTGTCGGTTTATCTTGTATTGAACAAGCGAAATAGTCGGTTAAAGAATACCCCCCACTACACGGAAGACCGTCGGCGCTTTGATAATACGATGATACCGTCCCTAACTTTTGTTGAAACTCAACCGATAGTAATAGGCTTGTAAAAGTCGGATATACCCTTTGAGTTGTAAAGCTAAAATTTATAGTAAATGGTGCTTGTGGGTATGAGGTTATAGCCCCACCACTTATTATGGAGCTCTCTAGCGTCAAATTAAACCCTATATATAGTCCCGCGGGTATATTCGTGTGATATGCTGTTGGTATGGTGATCCGAAACTTCGCGTTAGGAGCGTTACTTTGAACTGGAGCTGGACCAAATGATGACCAACCAGCTGGGTATGTATGTGTAGAAAGCGTCGTGGTTAGTGCCTCACTAGTTATCTCTTCAGAAAGCGGTTCGCACCCAAAGTTTATGTTGACCGGTTGATCATCGGAAGAAATCATGTCATATCCTTCCGTGTAGTTCGCGAGCATTAACCTATTTCCCATAATGGACAAGGCTTTTGCTTTGTGTGGGACATTATCATACAACCTAAACCACTCCGTTGATGGTAATGCACTATATATCTTATTGTTTGAAAACAAAAACGTGAGATTCACATTATCAAGAATGTTTTCTTTTTGTTTGTTCAATTTCTGAATTAAATATATTTCATTAGAATCTGCTTTTTTATAGCATAACTCTATCTCCTTAACCAATGATCCTCCTGAAAAATAACCAATGTTTACGGCATTATATTGATTGAGCATTCCCTCATTTAAGTACGAGGTTGAGTCAATAATAAAGTCTCTTGGTAAAAAAGCGATATCGCTAAATTGAGATAAAGCACTATACTCTCCATTAGCGTATTTATACCTATAAGCAAATGATATAAAATTTTCTTCAAGGAAATTGCCCTGATTAGAAAGATATGCAAGATTTATTGATGGGGCAGAAGATGGAGGGGTTACAATTACATTGAATGGCTCTTCACTCGCAAACCCCGTGTATACAGAGTTTACATTTATTCTTTTGGGAGAATTCAACCCATCAGTCCAAAACAACAAATCTTCAATTAACGAAACACCGGTGATAGGATAGTCTTTGGAGAAATTCAAAATACCCTGGTCATCAATGACATGATATTTTAGTGTTTGATTTTTAGTGTTAAATGAAACAACTAAATCGCACTGGCCACTTCCTGGGTATGCAGGAGAAACATCATTGATAAACCAATAGATTACCTCATTAACATCATCCTTAAATGCCCCAATACATATTGGCTTTTCTAAAGGAATTTGACCTAATGGGTCATAATAGACGGTAGCCACAGGGCTATTGCCTCCCGCCTTTTCAATAGATCCTATCTCCGTAGATTCAGATGATCCTGTCCGTATGTTCAACCCATTTACATATACCCCACTTGGAACAAGCCTTTCGTCAAGGTCTTTGTTCATCATTCCCTTTATGAAGTTAATTACTGATTTCATTTAATCCATTTATCGCGACCTCTCATAGCCATTAAGAGGCGGCCTGGGTGAATATTGCTAAGTCTAATTTTTGCATTCATTAAAAGAGCCCTACGGTCTTTTCTTGCTCGGTTGATGATATACTCTTGAACTCCAAAGCGATTATTTAGAATAGAATACCTAATTGCTGCATAGATGTAGTCCTCAAATAACTTGTTGACCTTTACCGCACCATCGTTGCCATTCTCCATACCATCGGATATGTACTCAATGACGCAGAGAAGGCCACTCATATTTGAACTAAAGTTGATGACGCCGCTCTGCTTGTCTATGGAGAATGTAGGGTTCACATTTGCCGTTTCAGTATTCGCCCCAAAAGCCCCACCAATACCCCAACGGAAATACCATACGTCATCAATACACCACCCATACTGCCCATTGTATGGGCTTAGTGGGTTTGTGTATAGACTAGGCGCAGTATTGTTGATTCGTCCAAGATCAAGTTCGGAATACTGGGGGGAAAGAACGTTCCCATTTTGGTCATAAAGCAATTGACCATTCTGACCCTGCAGATATGCTGTTGCAAAATTTACTTGAAAATTCTCGCTAAGAGAAAATAGCACACCATTAACCTCCGCTGAAATCCTAACCCAATTGACATAGTCGGATGGGAGGAATAGCTTTAAGTCAGACCCAATAGGATATTCAAGGACTTTGACCTCCTTGAGCGCATCATAGTTTAACTCTTGAATCGCCCTCTTTGCGAAAAAAAGGATTTGATACCTGTTGATGTTGTTGATGAGTTCATGGTTTCCCTGATACATCAACATAAAATTATTCACGATATCTTCTAAAGACACATACTGATAACTCCCCCAATTCGCTGAATTCGGCGAGTTTCCATTATTATCATAGTACTCGTATTGACTAATGTATCCCATTATGATCTATCTTTTTGGTACTCAGCAGTATCATCTGTTGCCCCTAATTTATAAACATCTGCCTCTCTAATTGATATACCAGCGTATTGAAGAATCTTTGAGATAAGCAAAGGCGAGTCGGTTTCAGGTAACTCAAAATCTATATAGTCAGCGGCTGATGAGTTAAACACGGGATCACCATTCACTCCGACATTAAGCCATGTCCACTTGGGCAATCTTGGATACCTAATATACTGCAAAGTCACGCCAGAGATAATGCTCGTTGGATACATGGTTATACGCTGGACAAGTACTTGCGGGGGCGGCGTCGTACCCTGTAATCCTCCACTCACAACATATGCGGGATATATCACGGATGGTGCGGTTAGATTAGAAGCTAATAGCTGATTAATCCTGTTCAAGGAAACTTTTTCGGCCGTCTTTCCGTTAGCCAATACGTTAATCATCAAGTAGCAATCCGGTGGGATGCTAAAAGTGGATGCGGCATATTGGCTCAATGACTGGACCATGGAAAATGTATCAATAACTTCTTCGGTGATTTGGCGAAGGTTAGCGTATCCAGTTCCCAAAGTTCTTGCGTTTTCCCTTGATATCTGATTGTTGTATGACTGAAAATAATCCTCAAATATGCTTAATTGAGCCTGCTCTGCATACAAATTAAAGTCGGCAGGAGTAATGTAGCCATAGTTGTTTTTGTTAACTATCGCCAAGACCGCGTTTCTTATCTCATTTATCATGGGTTAATAGTTGAGAATGTTATTACATCAATAGCCCCTAACGGTATAATTGGAGGCAAAGAATATGCGCTTCCAACATAATCCCTAGCCGCTACCATTTGAGCAAAAAACCATCTATGTAGGGTATATGTTGCATCCGCTGTAGAGAAAATTAATTCAGTAAAGTCTGCATCGCCCGTATAATAAATATGAATAGTGGTGGATGATGTAGCTCTTGCAAACCTCAAATTAGAAAGACCTATGAAAATAGGTCCGAATGCATATGCTGGTGCATCAATTTGCATAAAATCAGCCATACACAAAGGTAATAAAAAAGCCACCCTCCTGGGATTCAGGGGGTGGCTCTTAATAAAATTATTGTTTATTAAGCAATGGCGATTGCTGTGATTTTGTTTACCGCGGGTGTCTGAATATTGGTAAAAGTGGCCGGAGCTTCAGCATAAGCATAACCTCCGTCCCCTCTAGAACTAGACGCGGTCATAATCGCATCAATCAATTCTCGTTGGAACGTGCCGCTAGTATCACCTGACCCAATAGTAATTGTAACTACATCAGCAGACGTGCTCGCCACGGCGTAAGTCAATACAACAGTTGTGGCTGTTGCAGTGATATGAGCCACATTTAGCAAAGAAACATAGGTGTCAAAATTAGTCGCTGTAGCTAAGTTTGCTCCTGAAATTTTAAGGAATTGTGCCATTTTTCGTGTTTTTTAAAGGTGTGACAAATATACAAAATTATTCAGAAAGATATTTTTCGAGTGTAGTCATAACCTCAATTCCCTCTTCTGTTAAAAAGTAAGAGGCAACCGCATCATGTGCATCCTGCCCGGTTGGGATAACGAGCATTTTTGACTTATTATTTGGCAGATTGTAATGTACACTATTCCTTTTTGAGGAAAGAATCCCATAGTTGAATAGTTTAGCCACAAAGCCATTATGGGCAACATTGGGGTCATTTGCTAATGAGAGAAATTCTTCCGGGTTATTTCTAGCAAAGACAATGATGTCTCTCCTAAGTTCTTGTGAACTAATCCTTGATGGATCAATGTTGAAAGCTATTCTCGCAATATTTTCCATCATTGGGAAATCAAGAGATCTAGCCTTTGTCAAAGCATCAACTTCCATTTCAAGGTAGTTCAATTCTTTTTCGGCATCCCTCTTATTATCAACCTCAACAAATATCGCGCCATTATCCGGATGTACTTCTAAAAATTTTTGAAGCACTAAATTGGTATCCTCAACCTTTAAGAACCCATCCTCAAAGATGATAGGCTCTAAAATAAAATTTCCATCTTGCTCATCAACAAATGGACTTTTTTGGTTACGGGCATAACGAAGCTCGCGATTGACCTTTCCATCAAAGTGGTAAAGACGCCTTGCCGTTGTGTTTCTACTGGCAAGCATAAAGCTCAGAGGTGCAGACCCTCCGATTAGTTTGTAGATTTTTTGTGACATTTTTTTAGATTTAATTAAAATAAAAATAGGGGTGAGTGTGTCGGACACACCCACCCCAAAGAATTAGCTTTGGAACAAGAAGAAGTTATTTGCTCCAAGAGTACAAACCGTGCGCTCAGATAGGTAGTGAACCTCCAAAGCATCAAGGTCGCTCGTTGACGCTCCACCTGCGCTTCCGACCGCCCAAGTCTTGTACTTACGGCTTTCGGCTTCGGTTTCACGGTAACGAATGTGCAGAAATGGGCGTTTAGCATTCTGACCCATCACTTCATCATAAACATTTGTTGAACCTGCTGGCACAAGCAAGCCATTGATTGCACCGCCTACGGTTCCAGTTGCAGTACCCTGACCACGCATGGTTGGATCATTTAGATATTTCCAATCGGATTTATAGAAGTCATAACCGCGGCGGAAACCACGGAATCCGAGATTCAAGGCCATTTGCTCACTGTTGTTGAACAAACCATAGGATGTACCACCGGTTCCATAAGAGTTTTGAGCAGCCAAGAAGTCATCCATCGCGAAAGAAGCGGCACGGTTTACGAATAATGCATTTTCCTCAATAGCACCCTGTTTATCAAGACGCTGAACAATCGCGTCAAAATCGGCCAAGTTCGTAGGGAAACCGCCACTAAATACGTTGCCGCGATTTGCGACAGCATGGAAAACGCCGCTTGTTCCCTTAAATCCTTGAGTATTAGCACCACTATTTGACGAAGCTACAGGAATAGCCTCAAGCATAGAAGACTCAAGGTAATCATCAAAACGAAGACGAGCCTCGTGTTCGGCTTTCATGTACCATAGGTATCCAGATCCGTTTTCGGTAGTTACTTCAACCCAGCCAATCTGAGTCATGTCAGAGCCGGTAACGGAATATTTATCCTTTAAGATAATAGGATTGTTTTCAAAGATAAGGTCATAAGGCATGGTTGATTCAGCCATTCCACTTTGACCTTTCTTAAATTCAGAACCATAGATCCAAACACTCCATGTACCAGAGTCTAATCCGCCACCAGCAATAGTACTAGCGTCTTCGTAAATTTGGAGTGT
>Ga0194116_10008713_pt1 | contig 10219 bp, 8 predicted proteins | sample TA2MahsurfametaG_4_FD_148617 | JGI IMG/M metagenome (GOLD analysis project Ga0194116, IMG submission 148617) | Freshwater microbial communities from Lake Tanganyika, Tanzania - TA2015008 Mahale S9 surface | ecosystem: Environmental > Aquatic > Freshwater > Lake | place: Tanzania: Lake Tanganyika... | reverse complement strand
ATCCATGAAGCAACGAAGAGTCAATCACATGATCTACCAATCCCAATAAAACCGTACCTTACTCCTTAGTTAAAAGTCCAACTTGTTTGAAGACTTACAATCATGGATAAGTTAGATATTGTAATTAAAGCATATAATCATTTGATGATGGGCATTGAAGCAGATGCGCAGCTTGAACAAAATAACAGAGCATATGGGGGCATAATAAGGTCAGGAAAGGGGCTTTTGGTTGAGAGTATCACGCAAACAATTATTCGACACGCATGGGAAGACCTGGGAGGACATCCAAGTCGCATTAACTTTGAAAAGGATATACGAAAGTTGAAAGTTAAAGAATCATTTATTAGGAATTCGCTCAACCCTTACCTCCAATCAGACTATCAACAAAACCCACAGAAATATTTCTACAGACTAAAAGCGGATGTTCATTGTAATATCGACGGCCACCTGGCACTGGCAGTAGAGTGCAAAGCATATACCGAAAATGCCATGATTAAACGAATCCTCGTTGATTTTACACTAATAAAAACCGCATGGCCAAATGTGGCTTGTTTCCTATTGCAGTTGGAAAGTCAGCTCGGAGGGGACTATGGAGAAATAAAAAGTACGAAACGAATAGGAAGTGCTTCAACAAACACACTAATAAGCTACTTTGATATTGATTTAAAGATCTTAACACTTCTTGAGGGGGAGAGAAAAGTCAATAAACCCATTCATAAGCCAATGTACTTCAAGCCCTTAACTAGGGAGTCTCTTTTATTAGCTGTAACTGATTTACAAACAAGTTTAAGGCCCTTTCTATAGAATTAGTTTTGTTTGACTACCATTTGGCTGGCAACGGTTTCCCTTTTCAAGCACCTCTCTTAACCTATCAGCCACAGCTTTAGCCATTAATGGTGGAACAGCGTTTCCGATTTGTTGATATTGACTTAATCCAATCTCCCAACTCATTTTAGTTCTCATTCCTTCAAAAACAAAATTATCTGGAAATGACTGCAGTCTTGCCCCTTCACGCGCAGTAAAATTTCGGTTGTTAATTGGGTGAATGAAGTTACTTTGAAAAGATGCCGCAATTGTTGGAGCTGGACGATCTAAATGTAACCGTTGATTATTTTGAGCAAATTTTGAACTCGACTTTTCATTTGGGTTTCCACGTTTAACAGCGCCATGACTTTCCCAAACATCAATCAAATTTTGGCCAGGTTTAATCGCCTTAAATCTTTCGATTAGTCGCGGAGTATGCCTCATTGCGACATGGTTTTTTAAAACCAAGGAGTCCTTTCGCATTAAAATTTGATAGTCACTAAATGGCTCTTTATTATAAGTCATCTCTTCTTGACCTTCTCCCGCCTCTATTTCCGGCAAGTCCATTATGGCCTTGAATACAGTAACCTTTTTATCATTTTTTTCAGGAAATTCTGGCAATAGTTCTAAATCCTTCCTAATTCCAATAACAATTACCCTCTCTCTATTTTGAGGCACTCCATAATCTGAAGCTTTTAGAACACGAAAATCTACGTTGTAACCAATACCTGCGTTTGTAAACTCCTTTAGAATTGTTTTAATTACCTCACCTTTGTGCATTGAAAGAAGCCCTTTAACATTTTCCATGACAAATGCTTTAGGCTCAACCCACTTTATAACCTTAACAAACTCATAAAACAGTCGATTTCTAGGGTCATCCTCAACCTTATTACGATTTTTATTTGCTAAGCTGAATCCTTGACAAGGTGGCCCCCCCGTAATAACATCAATTTTATTATCTCCAATAATTCTCATGAGTTCCTCCTTTGATAATGATGCAATGTCACCCAGAAAAAACTCCGTTTCTGGAAAATTCTTATTAATTGTCTTCCCACAGTTAACATCTATATCAGAAGCGACTACCGAGTGAAACCCAGCCCACTTGAAGCCAAGTGTCATTCCCCCACAACCACAAAACAAATCTAGAGATTTCATTGATTTTATTATTTTAATTAACTGATAAACAGTTTGTTACAAATTTAAAGGCTCCTTGTAAAGGTAGTGAACTTATCAAGAACTTCCCCATAGACACCAAGTCCTTTTAATATTAAATGAATAGTTCGAATTGAACTTGGATTGAATGGCGTGGTCCATCAACCCTATCACCCCATCGATTTGGTCGAATATCGGCACCTTTTGCTTGGATGGAGGGATCTACCCTGGCCATAGGCCAACAAATGCTGACTTCAGAGCCTTTCCCACTTCAACACGTTCATCCCCCTCAAACTTGCTGGGTTCAATTTGACGACCAACACACTTCCCGTTTGAATAACGATGACGGATACCATCCACCATTACTGAAACATATAACCTCCCATCAGACTTGTATCCAATGGTGACCTTATCTACGATTCTTGCCATGGCGCAAAGTAGAGCGAGCACTTTACCCGTGCCGCATTTTATCTATCAGTCGGTAATGAACCAATAGAATATAGACACTCTAGAAAAGTACGATTGTCAGTTTTACCCCACCGATATGCTCAACGTTTGCTCAAACTTTTGCTCAAACCGAGTAAAATCAACCAAGTTGAATGACCCGAACTATCAACCTAAAACGTTGATAATCAAAAAGTAGCAGCCCCGAGCGGAATCGAACCGCTATCAAACGTTTAGGAAACGTCTATTCGAATTCAAAAAATTGGATTTCATCAACGCCAACTTCCCAATATACCGATCCTGCATTAAATACTAATCTTATGGTATTTTGACCTGCGGGAATAACTGGAGTTTGTACTTGCATCCAGTAGAACGATGAAGTATTCCCTCCTATCTCTATTGCTTCTCCAATGTTAACACCATTAACAATGATTTCTGGAGGCGAATTCGCGTAACCTGCATTATAAGTATTTATCCAAAAGCGGATAACCCCATCTCGCGCAAATAACCTTTCAAACTCTACATAGCTTATCCCAGTGCACGTTGTCAAACTTCCATTCGGATCAGGTGCAGACCAAAAGGACCCACTGTGGCCGCTGGAACCGATACCCCAAGGCGCAGAACTACCATTAGCCGACTTAAAGTAAGAGACAACATTCGCTAAATTGGTGCACGAATTATTGGCGACATTTGTAAGTGTTGGTTTGGAAGTGGTAAAGCTCCGCTCATTACTATAGTAGATACTCCCTTCAACCACGGCATACATTCGAACGTGGTATTTGGTATCAGGTTCCAGACCAGTCAAATTGCCTTCTACTTCAGAATTAATATCATTTCCTAATAACCGTAAATCATCTATAGTTGGAAGAGGGCTTGTTCCAAAAACAAAGCCAACTTCATCAACTGCTTGAGATTTAGGATTATCAAAAGCCCCACTAACTATTGCACTTCGGGATTCAATCTGTGAAACTTTATTCAACTCTAACGTAAAATTTTTACTTTTTATTTCCCAAGACAGGTAATCACAAGAACTAACTAGACACAAGAAGGACACAACGTAAATTAATTTTTGCATGACATTCAATGGACAAAATTTGACAACGACCAATTACGGTATTTCCTATTGGTCTCCTTAGACAACTTCAAATTGCGAAACGACCTATTTAACACAACTCCTTGTTCGTATAGATAATCAAGTGCGCCGAAAGCCGCGGTGCACAGACTAATCCTGTGGTAAAGCTGGGAATCCTCAAACAAATCTGTCCGCATAGGATTCTGCTCATATTCATTATACAATTTATTTGAATAATACTCAGTTCCGACGGCAATACCACCTATCAAAAGCAATTCTCCAAACTTCCGATTTGGTTGTCCATAATTTGCCTTCCGCCGCCCCCATCCTGGAACTATTAATGATCTAATCAAATTGGAAAAAACCGTCGAACCTACACGATGCTCGACAAATGATATTGTCGAATATGGCATTTTATTAACAGTTAACTGCACTAAGTCAAATTTGAAGACCCCATGTCTTGCTGGAGAATTTTGTACTAAAATGCGAACATCCCCATTCCAAATACTTCCTCCAATTAGGTCAGTACCACGTTGATTGCTCTTTAAACGATGTCTTTCAGTTGACCATTCACTACTAAAGTGAATTGTGTCCTTTGCGCCAAAGTATAAACCTGCTAAAACCACAGGCTTCAACAAATTCATTATAGCAGTTCCTAATTCCTTATCATCATCACTAATCTCAAATTGAGACTTATTTACACCTAAAGTATCATAAACTACACTGAGTTTCAATTCAAAACTCCCCTTTCTCCTCTTCTGAATTTTCTGAACAAGATAATCGTTGATCAAATCTTCAACTTGTTCCCTAACCTCTCCTTTCTGTTCCCAATAAACCAATGGCAATCCTTTTCTCTGAGAAATCAGACTAAGCATTTCCTCCGCTTTCTTTTTTGCCAATTTGGCCTTAGCGACCTGCTCTTGCGTGGCTCGAGGATGTGCAAGAATCCGCTCAGACAGATTTAACTGAATCACATAGTTCTTGTCAACTATTGCTCGATCGAGCTGAACCGCTAGCAATTGAATCTCAATTTCTAATCGCTTAGTGAAAACAACACCCAATAATTCATCCTTGACATCAGCTACTGGATAATTACTTTCTTTTACAAATCTCTCCGCCCTTTCAAACTTAGAAACACCAACAAAACTATCTACTTGGGCAACCAAATAACTCTTCCAATCGCTCAATATATCGGATTTGAACTTGAGGACCTCACTACGGCTGCGGAACTCTGATCTAATCGACCTTTCAACTAAAGTATACAAATCAAAATACCCTGAACTATCAGGACTACTCTTTATAGTCACAAGCTTAGTTCGAAACTGGGCCATTGACTCAAGAAAATCAGATTCTACTCGAGCTTTTAACTCTTGCTGTTGAATGCGAGACTTTTTGATTCCCGCGCGTAAATCAGCAATTTCCTTACCGTAAAGTACTATGAGACCTGAAGGATCTATCAGGACGTTTATTGACCCCTTCCTATATTCTTGAATGCCCGAATCAGAAACTAAAACATAACCATTGTCTAACAAACTCGGAACAATTAAATAAGAGCAAGATTTGCTTGAATATTCAACAATTCGATGGGTAGCCCCAGATTGATTGTGAATGGATACGAAATCGTCATATCCAGAATTACGAAAATAGTTCGTTTTGATAGAATCTTCACCAAGTACAAGTGAAGTTAGCCCTGAAGATCTCTCATAAAAATTATTCTCGACTAGAAAGTTGTTCACTTCAGAATAACTCACGTTCCTGTTGAGCATGCGCTCCAACTGGTAAAATTCCAAACACCTTTGACCAAAGGAAACAGTTGATATCCCAAGTATAAAAAAGCAGTAAAAACCTCTAAAACACATAAACCCCAAGTATTAACCCAATCAAGGCAAAATAACCAAAATAAGCACTTCAAGACGATAATAGCTCAAAACTTCATTCTGCATAAGCCTCGGCTGAAGACTCCTCAGTAACATCGGAATATGCATCACTAAATTTTCTAAATAATGCACCCTCAGAACCTACAGTTATAATTATGCTATTCTCACTTCCTTTAAAGGTGTAATCTACATAATTTTCATCTTGAGAATTGACCATTTCCGAAAACTCATAATTCGGTAACCTACGTTTTAATTCATCAAGAAATGCTACTTCGAAGACATCCTTCATTAGACCTGATAGATTTCCATTGGAATAGATAATAAATTGCCAAAGGCTAGGCGCTTTACCTTTTAACAAGACATTTTTTTCAGAGGTATAATTATACCAACCATCAGTATCCTTTACTACTTTAGTTTCCCGTAGGTCGCCATTCCATATTCTACAATCACTCAAGACTAATCCGGCATCACTTACAGGCCTTGTGCCAACAAACAAACTCTGATACTGTGGATAATATGAGTTCACAAAATCATCCTCATCACACTCTAACATTGTGAGAATATTTTCGATTTTTCCTGTCCCATCAATTAACTCAAAAATTAATTTCAACTCACTAGACAAATTGCCAACATCAACGTATTGGCTGTTAACAGTACTAAAACCCTTGTTCCCAGTGAGTGCGAGAGATCGCAAACTAACGAATTGCGGATTGACTTTGTACTTTCCTTCCTCATCAATCAAACCATACCCATTTGAACTTTTCACCACAGCAAGACCATTATTAAACTGATACGCCATTTCAAACTGAGGATTTATTACTATTTTACCATCCATATTAATGTAGCCCCAAGATTTACCGTCTCCAAATGGAATAAGCTCAATTTCATCGTTCGTACCATCGGAGGAAATTTCATCAAATTGTGGATTAACTAAGTAACTACCGTTATTTGAAGAAAAACCGAAATTATCTCCATTTGAAATTAGCCAAAAATCATCAGCAAAATGATCCGCACTACCCTCAAACTGAGGATTACAAATAAACTTACCATCCAAATCTATCCATCCCCATTTCTTTCCATCATATACCGCAGCCATATCATTTTCATTGAAACCACGAGGACTAACAGCTTTAAACTGATAGTTTATTTTTAATTCACCGCTTGAATTAATAAAACCCCATTTATAGTCTTTGTCCATTACATAAGCCATACCGTTAGAAAAGTCACCCGCTACAATGAACTGCGGTGCAATCTCCACTTCACCGTTCGAATTTAAATAGCCACACAAAACTTCTCCGGCATCATTTCTTTGAGTAAATAGAGCAAGTCCCTCCTTAAAAACTGAAACAGACGCGCACTTTTCGCATGTAAATTGAACGGAACCATTTTTATCTATACACGTAGGAGCGCCCAATGGGCTAACAACCCAAGCTTTACCTTCACTAAAATAGCTAGCACTTGAGTAGCTCGGCGCGGGGCCCAAAAAGTTCCCTTTCTGATCAATATACCCCCATCTACCCTCGGAATTACTTACTAATGCTAAACCATCAGAAAAATTATAAGCTTCCCCAAACTGTGGATTAATAACAATTTCACCTTTCGTGTTGACGTAGCCCCAATCAGAACCATCTGAAAATGCCATTAACTCGTTGTCCGAACTATTTGAGCAACCCACCATCGCGAGGAACGTAATGAGTTGAAGATACCTAAATATGGAAGTTGTCATTGGTCAATATTTGAAATATAAGTAAATATACACTTTGTTCTTCAATACTTCAAGTTAGGCTTATTCAACTTGAGCAACACCTATTCTAATTGACTTAAATCAAGTATACCTCGGTCGGAATTCTGTCTTGTTAGGTAACAATCATTTAAATTACACTTAACCGGTGAAACGGGGATTCAAAAGTTCTTCGCTCAAAACCGAAGTAACAAGTTAGACAAACTCTGAGCAGGTCCCACTTTCGAAATCAGCAAGTTGGAATTTTGGACGTTTCCAGCAGACCTCTACAATGAAATAGTATTCAACCCTCCCAAATCGTCTGCCGCACTCCGCCCAAAATTCGAATGTAGCCCCCAAGAAAAGTGCAATTGTCACTTTCTCGCCCGATCACCAATTAAAGTTTGCTCCAACTTTTGCTCCATCTGAGCAATTTGACCTCAGTTGAATGACCTGAATTTTCAACCTAACCCATTGACATTCATCAAGTAGCAGAGGTGATAGAGGGGATGTCTAATTCAAAAGTGCAATGATTCTCATTCTTCCACTTCTTCATTCTGGCCCCACTCAAGGAACTCTGATTGACTAATTGTCGCGTGAAGTACTACACGACTATTGAAGAAGTATGCCAGTGGTACAGTAGGCCCTTCAGTTGGCGCGAACCAAATCTCCCCGTTATCCATACCGTCCAAGTACTCGATGTAATAGCGTTTCATGGAACACCTTAAGGCATCGAGGCAACCAGGGAAGTTTAGGCTAGTCCTAGCAAAATTGGGGTCTGATCTGGCTTCATTTAAAAATGATTCGGTCATCGTCAGCAGGCGCAAGTAACTCAATGAGTTGCAGAAGCTCCTCGATGCAACCGTGAACGTCGCCGATAATGACTGATTTGGCCATGCCCAGTTTTTTTTCTTTGATAATAGTTGTTTAAATATTAGAATAGGTCCAATTGGAAATACTCAATATTCAAAAAATTCAATTTCATCGATTTTTAGTACGTAGTAGCTGCCGCTTAACAAAATTTTAATTGTGTTATTACCAGCTTGCATAATTGGTGATCGGACTTTCATCCAATAGAAGGATGATTGTTGACCGCCAATCATTGTTGCATTTCCAATCGCAGTTCCGTTAACTTCAATAACAGGAATCAGGTTGTTGTAGCCTGGGTTACTGGTATTGACCCAAAACTCGATGTATCCTTGAGATAGAAAATTGCGATTAAACTGAACATAATGATTTGCTCCAACCACCGTGCCTAGTTGACCAGAGTTGTTTGGGTCTGGTGCAACCCAGCAAGTGCCACTGTAGCCTACACCTGATAAACCCCAAGGGGCGGATGTACCATTCATTCCATAATACAAAGATGTTATTCCATTTAAAGATGTACAAGTATTGTTGCCAACCGACACAGCTACAGGCGAAGGTGTCGTAAAGCTTATCTGATTTCCGTAAGCAGTTCCCACTCCGTTTATTGCATAAGCCCTTACAAAGTATGTTGTACTTGCATTTAAGTTAGTTAAGGAGCTTGTGAATGATCCTATACCTGTTCCGCTATTTACAATATTACTGGCAATAGTTGGATTTGGATTAGTACTCCAGCAGACACCGCGCTGCGTTACCGCTGAACCGCCATCGGATGTAATAGTGCCACCACTAACACTGCTATTTACAGTAATAGCACTAGCACTTGCTGTCATTAATGTTGGGAGCGACATGCTAATGTTAGCTGTCGTAAAGCTAATTTGATTTCCGTAAGCAGTTCCCACTCCGTTTATTGCATAAGCCCTTACAAAGTATGTTGTACTTGCATTTAAGTTAGTTAAGGAGCTTGTGAATGAGCCTATCCCGGGTCCTTCATTGGTAATATTGTCTGAAATAGTCGGATTCTGATTAGTGCTCCAGCAGACGCCGCGCTGCGTTACCGCTGAACCGCCATCAGAAGTAACATTGCCTCCACTTGTACCGCTATTTAGTGAGATACTACTAGCACTTGATGTCGTTAGTGTCGGGAGAGCAGCGCTAATATTGGTGGTCGTTAGGCTAATTTGATTTCCATAAGCAGTACCCACCTCGTTTATTGCATAAGCCCGTATGTAATACTTGGTACCAACATTTAAGTCAGTTAATGAGCTTGTGAATGAACCGATACCTGTTCCGTTATTGGTGCTATTGTCTGAAATAGTTGGATTCTGGCTAGTGCTCCAACAGACACCACGTTGCGTTACTGCTGAACCGCCGTCACGAACTATTTCTCCAGAAATGCTTGCGCCAGTATTGTAAATGTCATTAAAACCTAGTGTATTTACTGTAGGGAGCCTAAAAACTTTTTCACGATTCCATTGAAAATATTCTTTATCACAGCCCAAAAATGCAAGGCTTAACAAAAGAGGATAGAAAATATTTTTTACCATTGGAGTGATTTCTTTTGAATTTGAACGGGCCCTTGTTTTAACCGCTTTCTTAATACCTTACTAAGTTATGATTTTTTAGATCCTTGCGATAGATCGCCAAAAATGTCATATAAATAAATCGAGGCTGCGGAGAGAGTGGAATTCAAAACTTCTAGCCTTAAAAGCTTTGGCGACAAGTTAGATATACTCTAAACATTTCCCACTTTCGATAACAGCAAGTTGGAATTTTGGACGTTTACAGCAGCCATCTACAGTGAAGTTGTATACATCCCTCCCAAATCGTCTGCCGCACTCCGCTTCAATTAAACAGAACCCCCGAATAATTGAAACACCAAAAAGGTAGGTTATTGCTTACTTAGGGAAATCAAACAGCATTTGCTTTAACCTGTCCCACTATACTCAAGGCTTGATGGGTCGCCATCGATTGAATTCAAGTATGAGTTAGACCTCCTCTCAATCACCTCTACGGAACACCAACCCGAGGCAGCTGCGCTGCCCTCGGTTTTTTCATTTATAACCGTCACTCAAGCGAGCTTGGCTCGGCCATAAATGAAAAAACCCAGGCCGAGGGCCTGGGTTGGTGTTCCGAGTAGGCACACCCTTTAGGGAACATGGGCCGCTTCGCGGCCCACTAGTCCCCCACAGCAACAGCCAGAAAAACCTACCTCTTCTTCGAGCCTGGCTTTAGTGGCTTCATGTGCTTAAGCGCCTTTTTCATCTTGAGTTTTTGACCGCCACC
>Ga0194116_10008710_pt1 | contig 10226 bp, 4 predicted proteins | sample TA2MahsurfametaG_4_FD_148617 | JGI IMG/M metagenome (GOLD analysis project Ga0194116, IMG submission 148617) | Freshwater microbial communities from Lake Tanganyika, Tanzania - TA2015008 Mahale S9 surface | ecosystem: Environmental > Aquatic > Freshwater > Lake | place: Tanzania: Lake Tanganyika... | reverse complement strand
ATCCCCAATCCCCAAACAATATGTTCTCTCTTAAAATTTAATTTTTTTATAATTGAAAAAATTAGGTGAATGAATATTTTTTAAGTAAAAAATAATTAATAAAAATTGAATAATTCCCAAAAACTTTCATTATAAGAGAATTGTAAATATAATTATTTGAGCTTTTAATTTAATAATTTATTTTATTCTAAAAAATTAAAACAATTTTAAAATTTTAAGATTTTAAAAAAAAAAATTCATATTGACATCAATAAATGGATAATGATGGATTTTTTATGAATGTAAATACAAATGTTTCAGCTTCGGCTTTAAGAACAAAATCTGCTACATCTAAAAAATTAGAAAAAAAAAACAAATATAATGAAAAAAAACTAATAAATAAAAAGCGCCAACGTAATACTACAATTGATAAAAATAATGACCAAACTACTGATAATGAAATTGATGAAAATAAAAATAAAAAAAATTATACAAACCAAATTTACACTAAAAAGAATTTTCTTGATTACAATAATCAGAAAATTAATATAAATGAAAAAAATACAGAAAAAAATTCAATTATTAGAAATAAATCTACAACTAATCAAACCTCAGATATTAAATTTCATAAAAATTTCGATGCGAATAAAAATAAAAATTATCACAAAAAAAATATCTTTATTAAAGACCATAAGAACAATGGAAATAGCATAAATAATAATGAAGAAAATGAGATAATTCTTGAATTAAAAGAAAATAAAGACGATAACTTAAATAAAAAAGATAAAAAAATCGAAAATTTAAATGAAAAAAATATTGATTCTTATCAATTTAAAGAAGAACCTAATGATGATTTAATTGATGAATTAAACGAATTTTATTCAAAGCAAAATAACGAAAAAGAACTTAAACCAAAAAAATTAACTATTCAAGAAAAGCAAAATAATAAACTCAAAATAAAAACGATGCAAAGCGAAATTGAAAACGAGATTAAAGAAATAAATACCCAAGCGGCTTTAGAAGAAGAAGCGAAAGAAAAAGCTAGAGACGCCCCTATTGATTATAATGCAAGCGTATTTTCTTTAAAAGATTTTCAAGATTTGGATATCAGCCCTTATCTAAAAAGGGTCTTAAAAAAGGAAAATTTTACAATAATGACTAAAATACAAAAAAAATCCATTCCAATTTTACTCAAGCATAGAGATGTTGTTGTAAAATCCGAAACTGGTTCTGGTAAAACACTAGCATATGTGATTCCAATTTATGATTTTTTAATTAATTTAAATTTGAAAAATAAAATTCAGAGAAAAGACGGAGTATATGTGGTAATATTTGCACCAACACATGAATTATGCCTACAAATAGAAGCAACTTTTGATAAATTAAAAAGTGCTTGCATAAATGCAGTATTTGGGAGTTTAATGGGAGGGCAATCCATAGAAACTGAAAAAGCTCGCTTAAGAAAAGGACTGAATGTCATAATAACTACTCCTGGAAGAATGCTTTATCATTTGAATAATACATCAACTTTAAGTTTTATGAATTTAAAAATGTTTGTATTTGATGAAGCTGATATCTTGCTTAATATGGGTTTTGAAAAGGATATTAAAGAATGTATGAGACTAATTTTTAATAAATTCAATACTTCTGTTCCCGAAAATTTAAGCATAAAGATAGATAATAAAAACTTAAAAAAAAACAATGAAAATGAAATAGAAAATGACGAGAATAATATTACTCAAATCGTTGAAAAATCTGAAAATTTGAGTTCAGACTATTTTAAAAAATTTAAAATCTTTTTAATTTCTGCTACAATTGATAATAAAATTAGAAAAATGGCAGATTTTTTAATGAAGGGCTTTAAAACTGTTGGATTTGAAATAAAAAAAGATCAAGAAAATAATAATATTAAAAACAAAAAGGATTCAAAAAAAAATGCATCAAATGAGTTGGTAGCTGATAATCAGAAAATGATGGAAATAATAGAAGAAGAGGATTATGAAACTTTTACCGCACCAGCTAATTTAGTCCAAGAATATTCCATTGTTTTTGATGAGTTCAGACTAATTCACTTACTTTGCCAAGTCTTTAATAATGTTAATAAAAAATTGATAATATTTGTTTCTTGTTGTGACACTGTAAATTTCTTACAAGAATTTCTTACAAATTTTGAATTTAATTTAGAACATATAATAAAAGAAGGCGAAGTGGGCGTGGGCTTTAATAAATATAAAAATAAAGAAGATTTAGATGTTGATAAAAATAAAAAAATTTTGAATTCAAAAAAAGATAAATTCATCAAAAATGCAAATAATAATTATGATAAAAACGATAAAAAAGATTTTAGTTCCAAAGAACAGATTAATAAAAAAATAAAACTTATTAATAATCCTATATTGAAATTACACGGTAAAATGTCTCATGAAGAAAGAAAAAAGATATTTAAAGAATTCAATCAAGATAAACCAGGTAACTAAAAATTATATAAATCTAATTAAATTTTTAATTAAATATTATAAGATAAAAAACGAATTTAAATAAATACTTTAGCAATTTTGATTTGTACCGATGTTGCATCTAGAGGACTTGATTTCCCTCATGTAGATTTAATTATACATTACGATATAAATCCTGATCCTAAAGAATATCTTAATAGAATGGGTAGAACAGCTAGATTGGATAAGAGTGGAAATTCTTTACTTTTTTTGATGAAACACGAAGAAAAAGTTTTGCAAAATTCTTTAAGAAAATTCACTATTAATAATTTCAAACCTGGAAGCATTTTACTAAATTTCATAGAAAATTTTAATAATTTATTAGCAAATAATGGATTGAAGGAAAAAATTAATGCAATTCCTCAAGCATATAAAGATGAAGTTGATGAAAATGAAAAATATCGAAAGAAATATATTTTTGTAATTTTCCCTTTACAAAAATCTATCAAAGATTATTTATTCAAAAACAGAGAACATTTGATAAATGCCAGAAAAGCCTTTAAAAGTTCTATAAGATCGTATGTTACATTTTTGAAATTCCAAAAAGATGTTTTTAATGTGAAAGCTTTGAACTTAACAAGATATGTAAGAAATATTCCTTTTTATATTATTTTTATTTATTTTATACTAAATTTAAATAACATCTTTGTGAATAAATACCAATAAATTATAGGCAAGATCATTCTGTTTATATAAAGAAAGCTCAACAGTCAAAGTTGGAAACAAAAATGTGATGGTTGATTACGAAACAGAAAAAAAGAATACAAAAGGAAATAAAAAATTCAACAATAAAAAAATTGAAAAAAGATTATTAATATCAGAATTTTCTTAATCAATTTTTCTTTATATTAAAAAAATTGATCATTTGTGAAATTAATAATATTGTCTTTAAAAATTAATATGTAAAAAAATCTTTTTTCTATTTATACAGAATTTTTAGTTTAATTACTGTAAAAAAATTAATTAAAAATGAATTTTTATTGAGATATGATTTCTTTTTTCACCATTAAAAATCTTAGAAATTTAAAACATTTGAACTTAAAATTATTTATAATCTTCGGAAAATTATAAGAATAAGTAATTTTTTTTAATTATAAATAAAATAATTAATGAATATTTTAAAAAAGTAAATTATCTATTCCTATTTTTGTCAGTTTGTAATAGAGTCCGCAACTAGCTGGATATTATTTACATATTTAATTACTTGTTTATAATTTTTAAACCAAATGAAGATCAACATTAAAAAATCAATAATAATATTCAAACTGAAAATAATTATCAAAAAATTAAAATAATCAATCACTATTGTGTTTAATTCTACCTGCAGCAAATAATCTTTTATATATTTAAAATAGGGTTCAATAAAAATGAAAAATATTGTATCTACATTCCTAAATTTATTCTGTAGTAATTTTACTCTTAAAATTAAATCAACTTCTTCAGAATATTTAAATTCATTAAATACTTCTCTCAATTCCCTCACAACATTTGTTAATATTGAATTCAAATTTGAATGCATAATAGGAAGTTTTTTACAAAGCGATATTAAATTATTCTCAATTTGAGGATTTTCCATTTTTATTTTGTTTATCATGTCATTTTCGAAGCTATAAATAAGAGCACAAGTATCATCTCCATTAAAACCTGATTCAAAAGTAGAAATTTGATCAAAAAATGAATTTTGAGTTTCCATTTCAAAGATTACATTGGTCGTGTTATAAAAGTTATTTATAATTCCTTCTTCAGTAAAAAATCCATAGGTATTTAAACTTTCAATATCTTGATTTTTTTTAAGATCTAACAATTTCTGAAAACTAAAAGTCGAATAAATTCCCATTTTTTCAGGTTTAATTGTATTCGGCCACTTTCTATTTAATATAATTGCTAACTTAATTCCTATTAGAAAATTATAAATATTAACATTTTTATTTATGAAAATATCCATAAATATCAGACTTTTATTTAAAGTGTTGTATTTCTGTTCTAAAATTAACAAAACAAAAATTCCTAAAGCAATATAAAAAATAGACATAATAACTATAAATTTTATGTAATTATTTATAAATTCAAATTCGAAATTAAGTCTTGAAAGCAGCATAATACTTGCCTGAGCTTTGGAATGCTGCTTTTTTATTTCTTCCATTTTTTCTTTATTTTTAATAGACATTGATTTTTGAAGTCCTTTAGTAGCACCACTATAATTATATGAGTAATAATTTTCTAAAGCTGCTTCATTTGAATCATTTAAATTTTGGGATATTGCAGTAGCTTTTCTTTCTAATCTAGAATTGGTCATTACTTTTTTTCCTTCATTGGGCGTGAAAAAATTCGATTTTGCTTTTATAAGAGCCATTGATTCATCCTTAATCCCAGACTGCTTGATATTATTAGTGTTATTAATAGTAATATTTGGATTATTTTTAGTATTTTTTATTATATTTGAAGAATTATTTATAATATTATTGCTATTTTTATTGCCAATTATATTGTTTTTTCCAGTTGTAATAGTGTCATTTTTACTGTTGCTTTGATATGATTTTTTATTTTTAAGATTTTTTTCAGAATTTTCGTTTTCACGCATATTACGTAATTCAAAATAAACTTTACTTGGATACTTTTCACTTTTTATGATTTCTTCTACAAGTTTAAATTTATCTTTCAACTTTGTAAGACTATCTTCACTTATTGAATATAAAGAATTGAATTCTTTCAATAAAATTTTTTTATAAATAAAAATGCTCAATAAGGATACAAGTACGAAAATAACATGCATCACTGTAATCATTATCAATAAAATTTTTGCAGTAAATTGTAATTTCCCAGTGTAATCAAACCCAAAATTAAAAAAATATGTACTTATATCTTGAAAATTTTTAACATAAACTGAAAAATAATTTATGAAGAATTTGTATAAATTGTAATTTTGATTAAAATTATTTCTTTCAAATAAGGATAAATTATTTAAATTATTTGTATTTTCTAATTTTGAAGATTGAGAAATAAAATCATTTTCAAAAGTTAAATAATTTATATTTATATAAATCTTTTCTTCTGATCTTTTGTCTAATGTATTAAGAGTAATTGGAAAATAATCTAAAGTATCAGAAATTTTATTTTTGGTCAAAACAGAATTTCCAATTGAATTAAATATTAATATATTTGTGTAGAAGTTTATGTATAAATCAAAATTTGTTGGCCCGAATAAATTATAACAACCTTTTTCGAAATTTTTATAGCTGTCAAGTATTTTTTCACCATAATATGAATTAAAGCTTTTAATTAGACTATCATAGGAAAAATTATTTTGATTTGGAATTAAATCAATTGTATTGAATTCATTTTTAAAGAAATCATTGAAAGTCTCAAAAATATCTTCTTTGTTGTTTAAGCTGGAGTTTTTATTGACAATAGAATTGTTATAATTAATTAAATAGATTATTTCATCATTAGTAAACTTACACATCGAAAGAATATTTGCAGTGGCACTGATGATATTTGTTCTAAGTGTATTGAAAATTTGAAGAGTTTCAATAAAATTCATAGTATTTTTTGTATAAGTATTAGAATAGATAATAGAAAAGAGACCCACCGCAACCAAAAATAAATTTAACATATAAATGAATTTTAGGAAACTCTTAAAATAATTAGTTCTATTTGCATTTTTTGGAGCATTTTTCAATAATAAAAATGAATAAACATCCGAAGTACTTGAGTTACCATGAGACAGACCAGAATTAGGATTGTATTTGTTATAATCATATTCTAGGGATGCTGATTTATTTGTTTCATAAAAATGATTGTAATATTCTCCATAATTATTTTTAATTTCATTCAGATTTATATTTTGATTAAAATTATTAAGATTTTGGAATTTTTCAGGTTTTTTTAAATCCGATTCAGATAAGTTTGATTTATTGTAATTACGATCATTAATTGCAGAAATGTTTGTATCTTTTAAATTATTTGCGTGTAAATTTTGAGAATGCAAAAATTGCTTACTGGGATTGAAATCTTCATCATCATATTTTAATTCTTTTTTTTGAGGCTCGTCTGTTTTTATTTTTAGTGAATATACAATATATTTTTTATTATTTAAATTTATAGTCTCATAAACATTTAAATAAATGAGATTATTATCTCGAAACTTTCTCATATTATTATTAATGACTAAATTTGAATTGTTTTGATTATTCCTCAAATAATCAAAATTATTGTTCCCGTTGATAGTAATTAACGATCCATTATAATTCATATTATTTCCTCCAGCACTATTTCTGCTTATATTTGAAGCATTATAAGTAAATTCAGCACCTGGAATATTTATAGCATTTGCTTGAACATTACTATTTGTAATATTAATATTCGATCCCAAAACTGCTGTTCCTGCAGGATTTATCGCACTATTCACTATAATACTTCCATTAGCTGTTCCACTACTATTCCAAGAAGGAATAAACAAATCGTGAAGAAAAGGAGGAATTGTTTCAAAATTTATATTTTCATTATCTATTAAATAAACTTTTTTAATTATATCTATTAAATTTTCAATGTTAATCGAAACTATTTTTATATCTTCCAACTTTGCATTTTTATCAATATTAAAAAAATTATACATATTAATCTTTCCACGAGACATTGATATAACTTCAGATTTAATACCAACTTTCTTGTAAAGTTCTTCACAACCATTTACAATATTTCCAGCCTCATCTATAATCATCACTTGCTTTTGCTGAAAATGGCAATGCAGATACAATAAATAATTTCCATGTAAATTTGGAATGATTTCAATTTCAAATTTTACATATCTAACATTTGATTCTGCATCTAAAACAAAAGTTTTGAAATTTATTTTATTATCATATTTATTAGCCATAACCAATTCTTCTAATTCTTTAATAATACTCTTTGCCATAAAATTAGGAAAAATTTTTTCAAGGCTTTGATCGATTAAATCATCAACTCGTATACGTGTCAAGTCTATAAAAGTTTTAGGTACTTTTTTTATTCTCCAAGTTAAATCGTAGAAATCATAGCGGACTATAAAGCTTAAATTTTCTTCGAAAACTCTATCTACATTCTCCAAAAAATCGTGGAAATTATACTCAAGATTTTCTGTCAACTCATTATCTACATTTTTTTGAAAAATGAGTCTTAATAAACAAATTATTTGAAGCATATTATAAGAGTCGAAATAAATACGCTTATTCCGTTTGAGAAAATATAAATTATCAATTATTTTTTGATACATTTGTCCAATATTATTTGTTTTATTTATCACTAATTCAACTTTTTCTGTGCGACTTTTTACAAATCCAAATATTTCCTCAAAGTAATTTATTATGAAAAGCAAATCATCATACACTTCTCCATATTTAATTGTTATTAGATTTTTTAAATCTTGATTCATTTCTTCTAAAAGCATTTCATAAATATAATTTATTTTAATATAAGTAGTTAAGCCTACTTTTGTGTTTTTTAAAATTAAGTATGAAATTCTATGAATTTTATCCTCATCAATTATTTTGAGTAATAGTATTTTTATTATAAGACAAAGCTCTTCATTTTCTTCTTTTAGTTCTTTTTCAAATCCAAGAAATTGACAATAAATTATTTTAAATAAAGTCTTTGCATCTGGTGAAGTTATTTGCTGTTCGCACATATAACATTCCTCCTCAGTGCATTTCATTTTATGACCTATCAAAATATCATCAATTATTTCATCATATTCTCCAGATAATTGTAATTTTTTTTCTTAAATATTTACAAATTAAAATAAATTCATTTTTTTTTTTAACAGATTTTTAATTTGAAAAAAAAAATTTAAAAATTTATACTTTTTGAATTTCCAGTATAACTTGATTCTGACTTATTTATACTTGCATTGATTATCTTTTTATCCATTAAATAAAAAAATCGTAATATTTCACTGATAATTTCTTCTTTTTCTTTAAAAGTGAAATCATCATCTAAAGAAAGCAATCTACAAATTACAATAAATAATATTGATCCTATAATAATCATTTCAATTACAATTCCGAATTCATTTGGATCTCTTAGTCCTTTTATTGAATTATTTAGTAATTTTAGAAAAAGGTATATGCAAAAAAAGAAAGCAAAAAAATTTCTGATAGTTTTAAGCAAATAATTATTGATAATTAGGTTTCTATCAACAACAGCTATGCACATTCTTATAAAAATGAAGAGTCCCAAAGAGTAATTTATAAATGTAATGTATCTGAATCCTGATAATTTATCAAAGTTAAACTTAAATCCAATCAGTATTTTTAAAACTTGTAAATATGTTGTATCGCTATTTGAGAAAAAATCATAAGGAAATTCTTCGAAGAAAAATGCAGTATTCATATATTTATTGAATAAAATACAAAAAACCAAAAACAGGCAAAAAAAAACAACTGAAATAACTGTATAAATGACAATATTTGAAAAATAATCTGCCTCTATCGAATTGTTTTGATATAATAAGATTATTGGGCGATTCAGAAAAACTATAAAAAATAAATATCCTAAAGGTCTCACTAATATATTTATGAAATTGACAATTAGAAATACCAATGAATACTTCATACAAGACTTTTTAATATTTCTCGGATTAAATTTTCCTAAAAGGAAGAATACTATTAAAAGCATTGAGACAAATAAATAAAATATAATCAAAACTGTTGAATTATAAATACAAAATGTGTTGTCAAATTCCATTATAACTTTTGAAAAAAATTTAATTGGATAAATTATTGGATCATTCGGCATACTATTATTATCTGAATTACTACTATTGGTTGTATAATTTGCTGAAGTAAGATTATTATTCCCTAATGTATTGTTAAAATTAGTAATATTATTGAAAATTGAATTCGTTGTATTAGTCAATATATCCGTTAACGAAGCCGTAGAATTTAAATTAGACGAATTACTGATTGAACTATTATTAAAATCACTTGTAGTATTTTGCAGAAATTTTAAAAAACCTATTGAAATATTATTTGGAATATTTTGGGGTATATAAGAAATAATAATTTTACTAATATTGCTAGAAATTGTTGAATTATTAGTAGTAGAGTTAGGAATAAAACTAGAATTAGTAACTAAATTTGAATTATTGCTCATAAGGATTAAGTTGCATTGATTTGGGAAAAAAGCATTGAATCTATCTAAATAAATATGAGGTGCTAAATAATAAAAAGGTGTAAAAATAGTTGAAAGAAAATCATCCATCCACATGAAATCAATCGCAATTAAAATTGGAATATTTTCAATAATTGTAAGAAATATATTGTATATTTTATTTTTTATTGTGTATGTCATAAAATGATTATACGAATTCAAAAGGTCTTTTTTGAATGGCATACTTTATTTATATTTTTTTTAATTTAATAATTTTGGAAATTTCAAATTATTTAAAAAAACAAATTTTTCATTCATTAAATAAAATTATCTTTTTATTTAAAAATAGTTTATAAAATGAATTAAGAAATGTTTTATAAGCTAAATAAACAGGTATATTTTAAAATTAACAATTTAATTGATTATTTTATATTAAAAAATTTCATTATTTTGAAAATGAAATTATTCAAAATTTCATTTAATTCACAAAATAACTTATTTATACTACTAAACAATTAATTATTGACAATTAAAACATTTAAGCAGATTTTAAATAAACACCATCATACTTTCTTTTATTCAATTAAAATAAAATAAAGAATTGGATTTTATTGTATAAAATTGTTA
>Ga0194116_10008704_pt1 | contig 10231 bp, 4 predicted proteins | sample TA2MahsurfametaG_4_FD_148617 | JGI IMG/M metagenome (GOLD analysis project Ga0194116, IMG submission 148617) | Freshwater microbial communities from Lake Tanganyika, Tanzania - TA2015008 Mahale S9 surface | ecosystem: Environmental > Aquatic > Freshwater > Lake | place: Tanzania: Lake Tanganyika... | reverse complement strand
AACCAAAAGTATTACGTTAATATAAAGAATAATCGAAATCTAAAAAGATTCATTGAAACTATAGAAATATTCAGTCATAAAAAAAATTTGAATTTAAAATTATTAAAATTAGTGAAGAAGATATTTAATCTTAAATATTTTATTTTATAATCTTAATAAAATTCCTTGTTACTAAATAGAAAACAATCAAATAAAAATAGGATTAAGAAAATATAGTTTTTATTTTGAAAAAAAATTTTAATCAGAATTTTTATTTTAACGAAATTTTCAATTAAATATTCCTACATATTTTAAATTAATATTTTCATCTTCACATTTTTTAGAATCATGTTCATCAATTTAAATTACTTTTTATTTTTATATGATATAAGACTTGAGATAAGATTGAAAAGAGACTCTCATCTGTATATTTTCTTTATTATAAGAAGATTGATTAGGTAATATTTTCAATTCAGTTTTGAACCATAGTAAAAAGAAAGAGAATAAACTAAAAACAGCTTATTAAATTTTCATGGCCTACATTTTATTTGAATTCAAACTAAAAGCCTTATATAAAAAAAATAAAATGATCTTAAAATTTTATCTTTGCAAAATTTTGTTCATAGTTTTTTATAATTTTATAATTAAATAATATTCAAGATAAGAAACATTTTACTTAATTTTTTTTTATTGTTTGCTAAACCTTGATAATAAAATAAAAAAATAATAAATATATTAATAAAACTATTACAATACTTATTTAATACTTTTGCTTAAACTTCGCATGTTATTTTAAAAGAACATGATATACAATTCACATCAAAAAGAAAAAGATAAATAAATTAGAGATAAAATGAATTATTCTAACAAATCTTTTTATATTGGATGTATAGATGTAAAATTTTAATATTAAATAAAAATAATATTTTTACCTAAAATTGATAAATTAATTCTAAAAATGATTTTTATCATTTACCAAATTTAAATATAGTCAATTTGTAAAAATATAAAGATTTTTAATTAAATTTTGAAAATTTCCAATTATAATTTATTTGCAACATCTTTTCTTTTTTTGATCAACGCTAGGTTTAAATTCAGGATCTAAAATAATTGTTTTATCCTTTTCTTTACTATTCGAAAAATGATGAGCCTCAAATAAAGATGATGTTATAGTCTCAAAAATTTTATTAATATTTTCCCCTGTTTTTGCTGAGGCTTCTAAAAAACTCAGTTTATTTTCATCACAAAACTTTTGAACTTCTGAAGCATTTACTTGTCTATATAATTAAAAAACATTATTTATTTGAAAATTACCTTTTATTTGATAAATCTAATTTGTTACCGACCACAATAATATAAACATTTTCTGGAACCTTATCAGAAATATCTTTTAACCATTGTGATAAAGATAAGAATGAATTTTTATCTATAATTATTCGTTTTAGTTTAAAAGATAAATAAAAATTGAAATTTTAAAAATATTCTAATTATTTTTACTTGTAATATCATAAGTCAAAATAATCGCATTTGCATTTTTAAGATATGTTGGTATTAAGCTTTTAAATCTTTCAGAACCTGCAGTATCCCACATTATTAATCTTATAGTTTTATCCTCTAAAAATACATTTTTCGTTAGAAAATCTATTCCATAAGTAGGCTTTTCTTAATAATTATTTAGAAATTTACCGCGTAGGTTTCTTCTAAAGTCTCATATTGATATTTACTAAGAATAGATGTTTTCCCTACAAATTGATCACCTAATATTACTATCTTATAATTTTCTATATGTGTAGCAGAACAATTTTCATTGACAATAACATTAGTCATCTGTGCATCCATGAATTTAAATTAAATTAGGAAATATATTAATTTTATTTGAAAAATTTAGTTTATTTATTATCGAATTTTTGAAAATTAATAAATATTTAACCTCTTGTTATTTAAATTCGGAAATAATAATTTTAAACCTCAATATGAATATAAAAGTAAATGAAATTCTTTTTCAAATAGAGGAAATTGGCAGTTCTAAAGTATAAAAATCGTAGAAATTCAAGTAAAATATAATTTCCCTAAAAAACAATAAATAAAAATGATTTTATGATAACAACATTGAATTTTAAAAATTAAATAATTATTAAGTTATTATTCTGTTTTATGAATTCTTTTTAAAAATGAATTAAACGTTGTATGATAAAGTTTAGCAATAATATATTTTTTAATTTTAATTTTTATTTCAAATAATACATTATGAAGTTTAATAAAACGGTAATTTTTTTTTCTTATCCTTTATAATCTTTCTATTTTTGAGCATTATAAAATAATCTTAATTTTTAACTCATTGAATTACAAATTTAACAATAAATTTAAGTCTTGTACATTAATTCTTTTAATTGCTTATTAAAATTAAATTTATTTTTTGTTAGAAAACAGCATAGAATATTCTTATAAGAAAAATCAAATAATCAAAACTAAAAAATCATATAAATGAAATTGTTTTTTTATTATTTGTATCATAAAAAATAAACTTTGAAAATTTTATGATCATAAAATTATTATGATAATAGTTTATTAAAATAATAAAACTTATATTAATCTTGAAAATAAAATGTTCTCCAATAAATTATTCTTTTTCTAGCTAGAACTTATAATTAAATTCATGTTTTAAAAGATCCAAAATTATTGCCGAATCTAAATTTATAATAAATTTAAAATAATCATGAAAGTGAATTAAATGATTGCTCAGCTGCTAGATCTTTAGTTAAAAAGTTCCCCAACCGGGAATCGAACCCGGGCCAATCGGATGAGAACCGACTATCCTAACCCCTAGACTATTAGGGAATTAATAATTCAAATAGATAATTTTTCCTTTAAAATCAAAAATATTAAGAATGAAATGAAATTAATTTTCCTAATTCTTATTCAACGATTAAATTATATTATACAAAGTATCTAATCTAATTTAAATATATCACTAAAATTAAAAAATTAGCTGTTTAATTAAAGCAAAGATAAATTATATGTTAAAAATAACATAAAAATTATTGATTTATTTTAAATAAAAGATACAGATTATATAAGTTTTGAGAGTGCTAAATTATAAAACAACTTAAAAATAAAAAATTTAAATTGAAAATTAGCAAAAAATTTTGCTAAGTAAATAAAATTTAAAAATTTTACTTATAATTCCAAAATTATAAATAATTGAAATTTTATGTTTTTTTTAAATGTAAAATATTATAAAAAAAGAATTTCCATAAAGTTAAAAAAATTTTGATTTTGTTCAATTTAAAAAAATTTTTAGATTAGTTGATATGGAAGTAATTTTTTAATTCATAGTTGTCCAATTCTTGTGAACATAAAAAGCCTTATATCAAAAGAGTTTTCAAGTACATCATTTTTTTATAAATCAATTGAATGATAATATTTTTTTATACATTACAATAACCTATAAATTAAATGATATTATTTTTTTACATAACAATAACCAATTTTCTGTAAATAATGCCTTTTACAAGAGCCTTGGTATTTGATAAAAATTTTCAATGATGCTTGATAAATTTGAATAGAGTTAATTTCAATTCAAGAATTAATAAAGATTAAAATTTTAATTTATATATGTTATAAAATTTTTTTAATATTAATCATAATTATTTTTTATAAAAAAATTCCTTTTGTATGTGGAATTATATAATATATATATAGTTTTTATTTATAAGTTAGATTAAAATATTTAATTTGAATATTTATTTTAATTTATTTTATAGAATCTTTCATTATTTTATATATTTTTTGATATAATTCTCCACTAAAATTAAGCAACGCTGATTAGAATTATGTTTATTCACCTTCAATTCAATTAGCATTATTAAATTTCATTTTGAGTATATATTAACTCAATTATTACTTCTGGTTAACACTCATTCCTCCAATAATATTTATTTGTGGTTTTGCATTTTCCCCATTATTGCTTTGGATGTTTATTCCATTTGGATAATTATTTAGAAAATCAATATTTTGTGTCTGTGTTAAAGAATTAAAATACTGATGATTTCCTAATTGAGTAGGAAATAATTGATTATTTACATTTAATAATTTCAAGCTTTGGTGCTGTTGTTGAATTAGCGGATTATTTAGAGATGTAGTACTATTCAGCGAATGAAAATTATTTAAAGGTAGATTTGCTCCCATTATTGGATTTACTGATGATTTGATTCCAGAGATTTGAGATTTTTGAATATTGGATAACGGAACATAATTAGGCGTAAAATCAATATTTAAAGAACCTGGACCAGTTGGTAGCATTGTTATAGAACTCAATTCAGGATAGAGGTTTATTTGAGATTCTGGATTGAATTTATTTGTTTGATTAGAATAATTTTGAGGTACTATTTCATCCAAAATATGGTTCTGTCTTATTTGACAATTTGCTATATTAGTAGTAGGATTAACATTTTTTTGTAAAGAAAATTGATTAGGAAAAGAACCAATATTTAAGATATTTGAAGAAATTTGTTGATTTGAATTTTTATAATTATTACTAATATCATTCATTTGATTATTGAAAAATTTATTAGAATTGGTTGCGTTTTTATGCATAAAAATCTCATCATCAATAATTTTAGAAAGATGATTATGTATAACGGGATTATTGTTATAAAATAAAGGATTTCTCCAATCAGTAGGATTAAATACATTACAAAAATCATAGCCATAATTTACCAGAACTTTATTATTCTGAATATATAAATTATTTTGAGTACCTTCTGAATTTAATATCTGATAATTATTTCCTTCTAATTTAGCATTATTAATCGAGCAATTATTTTTAGCATTATCATCTATATTTTGATTTAGCGTTTGAGCATTAATATTATTAATTGGATTGAAAAATAAATCATTGGAACCGAAACCACCTATTAAATTTTGATTTGAATTTGACATTGGTTGTTGAATATTTTGAAATATGTTGCTTGTATTATTGTTTGAGTGAAAATTATTAATTGTTTGATAGTTTTGATTAGAAATCCAATTTGAATTCTCATAATTATTATTTAAATTATAATTTATATTTGGATAAGAAATACGATTTTTATTGCTCAAATCAATTAAAGAATTTGATTTAATTTTATTATTATTATCTAATTCTTCCAAAACCTGATTAGATTTGGCTTTTATATTTTCGATAATGTTAGTAATATTATCCGTAAATGTAAGGCTTTCATTGTTGATTTTATCTAAATTATTAAATTGGCTATTTATATTATTGATTAGATTATTTATTTGAAAACTATTTTGATGATTTTTTATTTCATAAGAATTTTTCATTTTGAGAATTACATTATCAACATTATATTTTTGATCTTTAATTAATTCAAGAAAGTTCGGAATACGTCCAAAATGATATTCAATATTTTGTATTATATGGGACAACATTAACTTTTGATTAAATGAATATTGGTTGATTAAGTAAAAATGCTTATCTAAACTGTCTAAAGAATTCTTAAAGTTTTGTTTATTTTTCAATTCTCCTTCATTTGTTTCAAAAATCATTGAAATATTGTTTAAGTCAACATCTTCCTTGATATCACCTAAAGTGTCCTTTGTAGATTTATATATCTCATCGATATCCTGATTTATTGAATTATAAATATCATCTAACTTCGAGTTTAGTATGGTATCTGATTTACTTTCGTAAGATTTTTCAGCATGTTGAATTATATTGTAATCCAAATTTTTATTACTAGTCGAATTTCCTAAATTCTGCTGATTCGAAGAGCTAAAAATAATTCTTGAAGTTGAATTATTTAAGTGGTTTTTATTATTGCTTATATTGTGTTGATTATGAGCGTTTAAATTTTTATTTTCTGCTGTAAGTATATTGTAGTTATTTAAAATGTTGGTTTTATTTGAGAAGTTGTGATTATTTAAATTTGAAGAATTTATTGTGTTATTTAAACTATTATATTCTTGATTAGAATTATGATTTAATTGCAAGTGTGAATTTTGATTTATTAAATTAGATGAAATTGAAGGTAACAAATGATTATTAAAATTAGGAGAATTATTTGATATTTGAGTTTTGGTATTTAAATTTTGAATTTTGAAATTGTTAATATTATTATTATTATTTGCAGCAGAATAATAATTATTATTTTCGTTTATATTTGAAGTTTTGAGTTTCTTGAAGCTAAGAAGATTATTAATAATTTCTATATCAGAATTAGTTTTTAAATTATTCGATAAAAACGAAAAATTCATAGTATTGCTAGTACATTTCTGAACTTTTTCTAAAATTAAATAATTCAAGTTTCAATAAATTAATTTTTTAATCATGAAATAATTAAATTGCAAAAAGATAAAAAATTATTTTAAAAATAAAAAACTTATTAACATACATTTATCGGAATAAAGAGTTAAGAAAGTTATTTAATTTAACAATAAATTAATTTATTTACCTTCCGAATTATTTTTCGAAATTTTACTATTATTTTTTTTCTTTTGGCCTAACAATTCACATTTATCTTTCGAAAAAATATGCAAGCTTAATTGAGATTCTAAGTTAATATTTTCATTTTGTTTTAGTTTATTAGTAATTTTATTTAAATCAGCATTATTCTTAGAAATCAAATTTTTGCTTTCTTCTGGAATTAAACCGTATTGTAGAGTATTTAATATGTTAATAAATCCATTTTCTTCCTTTAAATTCTCCTTAAAACAAGACATGCAAATGTACTTTATAGATTTGAATGTGAAATTATTAACTTGAGAACATTTTTTATAATAATTATTTATGAAATTTTCGAAAATGCTTTTACTGTCTTTGTAAATTCTCTTTTCTTCATCAGACATTTTTTCATAAAAATCTTTCGAATATAATATAAAATCTTCTGAACTCTTAAACCTCAATATAGTTGCAACATTCATCTTCTCGTTTTTACAATAAAGGCAATGTTTATATAAAGTTTTTTTTGATTTTGTGTTTGAGTTGTTGTGAATTTCTATATGTTTAATCAAGTCATTTGTGTTCGAACTCAAATTATTTCCTTGATTCTTAACATCTTTACTTTCTTTCTGTGTTAAGTTTTCAATTTTTCCTTTTTTTATTTTTTCTTGTTTAATAATATTATTATAAATTTTTGAATTTACGGTCGAAAATAAATGAATAGTACTGAGATCTAAAGTTTCATTTTTTTTAATTTTATTTTTATTGTTTAGCGTATACAATTTATCATTTTGTGGTAATTTTTCAATAAACTTTTGTCCGATTGACTGATTTTTATTAAAATTTTCAGTATCATCTGATTTATTGATTGCAATAAAATTACAATTTAAAGGAATTTCAAATTTTCCTGATAAATCATTGTTAACTTTCTCTGTTACTTTATCCACCAATTTAAGATTTTCTAAATTTTGAGCTTTACATTTTTTTAGTTTATTCGATTTCAGATTTTTTAATTTTCCTTTTGGATTATTTTTTTTAATATATTCAAAATTAGCCAATGAATTTAAATTATCAATTGATTTTTTTTTATTAAATTTATTTTTTATGTTTTCAAGCTTATTTATTGATTTTAAATTGTTTTCATTTATATTTGAATAATTTTCATTTATATCAAATTCTGAGTCTTTTTTTTCTATAATTAAAAAATCATCGATTTTCACCATGTTTTTTTCGTCGAATGAATTATAATTTCCTTCTTCCGAAAAATCATCATTACTCAATTGATTTTCAAATTTAGTTCTACAAACTTTACATTTACATACTTGTTGACAATAAAAGCAAATATTATACTGTTGACTATATTTTTTGATGCAAATTGCACAGTAAAGAATTGAGCATTCTTTTCGTGAGCATTTGAAAAGTCCATATTTTAAATTCTTTCTTCTACATTGATGACATTTATTATTTGCAAATTGAGTATCAACAGCAAAATTTAAGATATGTCTATGATGTCGTACCTTTTTCCTTTTGTCTATAGGATTTGTTAATTTTTTGATTTTGTTTAAATGAAAAAAGTTTTTAAATAATTAATTTTAATTAAATAAAATAGGAAGAATTTCTACTGAATTTTTTAAAGTAATGAAAATACATAAGTTTCAAATATTTTTACTCTAATTTTTTCATATTTATATTCATTAATTGTTAAAAAAATTTTAAAGTTTTTGCAAACAAAAAACATATTATTTCATTAATAATGTACGTAATTAATTGTATTTAATATAAAAAATTTTTTTACCTTCTGTTTTAGGAGAACAATTATCATTTAGTTCAGAAGGAGGTGTAACATTCATATGCAATTCATCTAAATCAAGTATAAATTCAGAATTTTCTTCATCTTCATTAAAACTCTTTGCATTCGCTTCATTTTGAATCTCGGAATTTTTATATCCTTTTTTACCCACCATTGCAAAAATTGATTAATATTCTTGTAAGTAGCTTAAATAAGTTTTTGATCGATATCTTAAAATAAAAGAAAAAAAAAAATTAAAATCAAATTATTAATTTATTTTTAAAAATATATTAAAACTTTATTTATCAAACGAGAATAACATGCTTTCAAAATTTCTAAGCTTAATATTAATTAAAAGTCAATAAAGTATTAAGATAGGGAAATTTTCTCTATAAAGCTATTGAAAATTTATTTGTGTTTAATAATTTAGCGCTTTGCAATAAATTTTTTTTTTAAAAATTAAATTAGAAAATTTTTTTTTATAAGAAAGAAAAGAAAAGAATTTTATTTCTAAAATCTTTTAAAAATTTAAGCATTTGCTAAAAAAGTCCTCGACATTGAAGTTTTTATTAATTTTTCAAAAATATTTAATATTATTCATTTTTATTCAATGTAAGGGATATTTTAAATAAATTAATTTTTCTTTTATTTCCAGTAAAATAGTTGATGAAGAAAAATATTTTAAAATTGATTTTTGAAGCTAAGTTAAATAGCTATGAATGCAAAAATTTAAGCTTTTAATGGACATTTCTTCAAATTTTCTGTAAAGATAAAAATTGTTTCGTAATTTATTTTAAATGAACTTAAATATTCGAAATAACTTTAGTTAGTGTATTGTTTTGTTTTTATCGACATATTAAAGTCTTAAATTGAATTTTGTTATTTTATTATGAATTTGAATTTGAATTTGAATTAAAATTTTTATTTTAAGAGTTTTATATAAAACCCAATTATTTTAAAATATATTAAGACTACAGTTGCTCATAATCTCAAATTCCTTAGAAATTTTGTTTACTTAAAATCTTTATTAATTTTTCAAACTTTTAATTTTAATAATAATTTTACATTAAAATAAAAATTATTTTAGAAATTCTTTAATTTAATTATGTTCAAAGAAAAAACATTAAAAATATCTTTCATTTATTTTTTAAGATTAATTTTATTATTTTGAAGAGAGAAAACATGATCATACACTTTCAAAATGTACATAAATAAGTAATAAAGCTAAATTAATATTGAAGATATTTTTCAATTTTATATTTAATTAAATTAAGAATTTTTATTTTTATTTTTATAATTTGAGAAAAATCATAAAAAATAAAAAAGAATGTTTTCTAGAGTTTCTTGAAGGTTAGGATTCTAAAAAAACAATTTTAACAAGCAAACTAAGATAAATATGATCATTTTTGCAATAAAATTTCATGATTATTTTCCTTTTGAAAATTATTTAATTTGCATTTGATTTTGTCTAAAATTTTTAATTATTTAAAATTATTAATAATAATTAATAATAATAAAAAATAATAATTTGCATTTAAAACAATTAATGTTTTTTAGTTTTTTTCTAAGATTCACTATTATTTAAAAAAGAATTTTTTTATTATTACTATAAATTTAAACAACAAAACTAGTATTTTGCCGTATATCGATTGACATTTAAATCCCATTTCAGACCAGAAAAAGATAAGTTGTCATTTCAACTATATCAAGAAAGCCATTAAAGATAAGCATGAAATATTTAAAAATGAAATCTTTTTAAGATTTATTCAAAAGTTACTTAAAAAAATAATGTCAAAATACTTCTTAGACAATTTTGAATTCAAACAAAAATTTCTAAATTAAAAAATATAATAAATACATTTATTGAATTAACATATCAAATTATTATTAAATTATAAATCACTATATAATATTACAAATTTTTTTTATAATCGATAAGAAATTTATCTTTTTAAAAAAATTAAAAGAATTAAAGCTTCATTTTAATAAAAAATCCAATAAAAATCAGCTGTAAATTTGGG
>Ga0194116_10008703_pt1 | contig 10231 bp, 10 predicted proteins | sample TA2MahsurfametaG_4_FD_148617 | JGI IMG/M metagenome (GOLD analysis project Ga0194116, IMG submission 148617) | Freshwater microbial communities from Lake Tanganyika, Tanzania - TA2015008 Mahale S9 surface | ecosystem: Environmental > Aquatic > Freshwater > Lake | place: Tanzania: Lake... | reverse complement strand
CTAATCCCCAATCCCCAATTATAAACTGGAAATATTGATTTTATTTTACAAAAATTTATGAGTTGTATATAATTATTTATTTAAATAGTTAAATATGAAAAAATAAAATACTTTAAATATTTAAATTAATTAAAAATATATATTTTTTCATTATAAATTCTTTAAATAATTCAATAATTCTAAATTATTAATATTTATGAGTTTATTTTCAATAAATTCTTTTTTCAAACCTAAAAGCTTATAAATAGAGAAAATAAACGATTTTACATTTATTTTATTTTGGTTGAATATGTAAAAATCAGCATAATAATTATTGATATGATTTGAAAAATTATGATTTTTTTCTTTCCTTAATATTTTGTTGGAAGAAATTTCTGTGATTGAAAATAATTCTTTTCTTTCTGTAAATAGATTTTTAAATAGATCATCCAAATTATTTAGATTTAAAAAATAAAAATCATAATTCATATGATCATTCCATCTTTTAGTTTCAATTTTTAATATTTTATCATTATAATAAAAAGAGAGAAAGATATTTAACCTATCAATATTTTGAGCTATATCGTCTTCCTCATTGACATTTTTAAAAAATAAAAAATTAGCATCATAAAATAAATCATTTTTCTTATAATCGTAAATTTCTTCATGGTTTAAATTCGAATTAATATAACTTATAGAATCAATATAGAATCTTACAATTTTATTTTCGAAGGAGCTTATTTTTAAATTTAAATGATTTATTAGGAAAAAGGATTTCATTTCTTTCAACAAATCATCAATTAACAATTCATAATCTGAAATTTGCAAGGCTTCGTTATTATTTTTAAAATCCTTTTTAGTGTAAAAAAAATTTAGTTTATCCAAATATAAAAATATTTCAAATACTGATATTGAATCAAAAAAGCTCCTATTTTGAATCCTCTCAAGAATTTTTGATATAATATAAGGATATAGTTCAAATGCGAATAAATTATTGTCATAAAATAGTATAAAGCTATCTTTAGAAAAAATTTCCAATAATTTGATTAATTGAGTAAAATTCAAATTTTGAAAGTTTAATCTAAAAAAAGCTAGATTAATATCAATGAGGATTTTGAAAATAGGAAATTCTTTTTTTTTATTAAGTAAATTTACGCAGACCTCTAATATATTGATACGAGAATTTATTTTTTCTTTTTGATTTTTATATATATTGATGTTTTCTATGTTTATTAAATCATCTAACTCATTCTCAAAAAATTTCAAATAAAGATTACATAATGATGAGAGGTCATATATGATGTTAGAATTAATTTCCTCTTTCAACGAGCCAGAATTTATAGTGATTTTTTCTTTGTAGTTATTATTTATTAAAATTGATAGATTTGATTCAGAAAGTGAATCTAATTCTATTTCAATAGGAATATTTGATTCATCAAAGCTATTTAATATTATAAATAGTTTTTTAATAAAATTTTCTCCTTTAATTTTCGAGATATTATTTTTGTTCACTAAAGTAATTTGGTGAAATATATTACTTAAATTGAAAAATGATTTTCCAAATTTAAATAATTTTAAGAATTTATTATCTTGAGATGAAATAAAATCTATAATAAATTTTATTTCCTTTAAATTGGCATTCGAATTTGTATTCAAGGTAAATGGATCAATAGTTGATATAAGTTTGTTTAGCACAAGAAGTGAAGTGAGAGAATTTTGATCATATTGTTCTCCTTTGAAAATTATCTTTTTCAAAGTTACTTTTTCTGTTGTATTTTTTATATATAGACAAGTTGAAATATCTTTAACAGTTAAGAATTCTATAATGTATTTTATTACATTCAAAAAATGATTTTCATCGTTTTCATTTTCAAATAATTTAAATAAAACAAAATTATTTTGAGTGAATATGATTTTTCCTATTAATTCGAGCAAATCATTTATTGTGCGTATCCTAGTTTCATAAGGCATATATTTAATTTGATTGATATTTTCTTCAAATAATTTAAACATATATTGAATGTAATCTATGCATATCTCCTCTTGTTCTGAAAAATAAGCCCTCAATATTTTAACATTAACAACAATATCTGTAATCAAATTTTTTTTTTTAAAACTTGATTTGCTTTTTGATAAATTTTTAAAAAGGAATAAATCTTGTTTTTCTAATATTTTTCGAGATTCTTCTTGAAATTTTACTGAAATATCTTCTCTATGATTACCTTTTTTAATTATTTTAAAAACATCTTTCTAAAATATATTTAAAACGAATTACAGGTTATAGATGAATAATCGAACATATTTCTTCTTAAAATTTCCGAAAATTTTAATTTAGGAATGACTTTGAATAAATTAAATCCATGATGATTTTTCGAAATTGTTAAGAAAACTATAAATTTTATAATGACAATTTTTATTAAATTTTATACTTTTGAGAATTTTAAAGTAAAAATTATAAATAATTTATTATACTATAAGAACTTTGAATGGAAGTAATCATTAATTTTTTTGGACTAAAAATTTTATACATTTTCTAAGATAATTGAAAATAATTTTTTTAAAAAAATAAATAATATTTCAAGAAAAATATTTCTTATTTTAAACTTTAGTTATTTATATTTTTTCAGTAGATTTGTTATCATCTTCTTGTTTATCCAATTTTACAAAATTAATTATCTTCCAAGAATAATAGGACTTTGTATTATCTAGTTTTCTATAATAGATTATTTTTTCAGTTTTATTGAATTCTAAAGAAAAGAATTTAAAAAGAGCCAAACAGAAAGGTTTCTCTTCTTCTATTTTATCATATAATTTTAGATGAATCATCCTCCAATCTTTTGTCTTATCAGACATCGATTTATTTAAAATTTCAAAATTTTCGAATGTTTCTTTAGAAAGAATATTTTTTTCAGTAATCTAATTTAAGTAAGTATTAAGAAAAAACAAATTTAATCAAATTTTTGTTTTTTTATGACAATTTATACATTGATTATTTCATTATGAAGTGATCTCATGATAAATGGAGTTTCTTTTCTTTTCAAAGCTTGTTTTGTTTCTTCGTATATAATTTTAGTTTGAATATTTATAAAATTTGTATCGAAGTCTTCAAATGTATTTTCTATTCTTCTCAAGTTAATGAATTTATCATATTGTTTTTGAAAATAATGAAATGGAGAATTCGTTGTAATCAAAAAATCATCCTAGGTAATTACAAATATTATTTATATTGATTTAGATAGAAATCTGCGCGTTCTTCAAATAAATTTAAAAATAATGTTTTTACTCTAATTAATTTTTTGAAATTCATTTTTCTATGTTTTCAGTTGAAATATCAATAATTGTAAAGATAAACATTTATAATAATTAAATTATTAAAAAAAAGAGTAACAAAAATAGCATATCTTTTTTCTAGCTATAAAATCTTATTATTTTCTAATCATTAGATTATGAATAAATAGATTAATAATTTAAATTTTCTAATAACGATAATTATAAAAATAAAATTTAAGCAATCCATAAATTAATAAAAAAATGTATAACAAATAAATTTTACTCATTTTTCCAAAACACATAATTTTTCAAGTACATAAAGAAAAAAAATAAGTATAAAAGCCTAAAACGATAATATTAATCAAAATAAATAGAATATGAATTCGACAAAAAAATTCCTGATTTTATTTACAGTGTTTTTCCTAAGCAACTTCGCTAGTATAAAAGCAGATAGCTCAATAGTTGAACTAAATACAGCTAACATTGATTCAGAAATTGGAAAATCCAAATTTGGGTTTATAATGTTTTATTCAAATGATTGTAGACATTGTCAAGCAGTTGATCCTATTTACCAAGAAACTGCAAGAGAGTTTAAAAACAAGATGTCAAAAACCGGAGATAGTTTAACAGAAGAGGAAAGACTTTTCAAATCTAAATTAGAAGGATTGAGCTTTTTCAAATTAAATTCAAAAATGAATCCAGAACTTATGGTAAAATTTAAAATAGAAGCAACTCCTACTATTGTTTGGTTCAACACTGAAAAAGACCATTACAAAATTTATGATTCGGAAACTGAAATGCCTTCTTATTTCTTCGAATTTGCTATGAAAAATGTAGAATTTGAAGTATCAGAAATAAACATTGATGGATTGATAAGCATAACAAGCGATAGAGAATTTGAAGGAAGAAATGTTTTAATATTTGTTGGAGATATTTCCAAAAACATGTACGCTTTTAAAAATTTAGTAAATTCTGCTTGGAATATGGGTTATCATAATTTATTCCACACAAATGACGATAGGATTAGAATGACCTACAAAATAGACTCAAATCCTGAAAAATATGATTTACTTGTTTTCAAAATTAGAGATAAAAAAATGCATTTAGAACAATTCGAAAAAATGGGCTTATCAGATCATGATTTTATTAAGTATGACGCTGAAAACTCAAGTCCTGCAATGACCGGAAAATATAATTCTGGTTTTGACTTGTCTAAAGCTCATTCAATAAAGAAAATTGATACTTTACTTAAATTATATAATCATTACCCAGTTAACAGATTCACACACGAGAATGAAAAAATGATTTCTATGGGAGTTCCTACATTAACTTTGGTTCATGATTTTGATTTGGACTCTTCACAATACACTGAAACAATGAATGCCTTTGCAAGAGTCGCTGTCAAATATCGTAGAGAAATATTCTTTATGGTAGCTACCAAATACACAAAATTAACTCAAGTTTTCACTGAAAGCTTTAGAATATATAAAAAAGATTTGCCTGCTTTGTGTATGACTTCAATTTCAAATGAAAAGCAACCCACTATTGATAAATTTAGAAAAATTCTCAAAGGAACTTCTTTCAGTGATAGCGAAATTTTGGATTTTATTGAATCTTGGAAATCTATGAGTTTATCAACTTTTATCGCTTCTGAAGATATTCCAGAAAAAACATCTGATGAAAATAAAATTAATCGATTAGTAGCTAATAATTTTAAAAGTACTATTGAAGAGCAAGGAAAATACATTTTGCTTACCCTGTGCTCAGATAGACTTGATATATGTGTAAAATTCCGTGAAAGATTAGTTAGAATAGCAAACAAACTTAAAAACGCAGATAGAATTATGATTGCAGAAATGAATCCTTATTTGAATGAAGTGGATTATTTTGAGATTCAATATATACCTTCAATTTATTTAATACCTGATAGAGGAGATAAGCTTAAGAATTTCATTCAATATAAAGGAAGACTTTCGACTAATCAAATTATTAGATGGATTAAAGAAAATGCAAATTTAGGAGAATTCGAAGAAATTCCATTGCCTATTGAAGATGTTCTTATGAAAGAAGAAGAGCTGAATGAAATAAAACCTATTGATTTAGAAGTCAAAGGAATGTCCAAAAGAGTATATGAGAAGATGATTGATCCTCTTCAAAAGGAATTATGGGTTTTCCCAAATAAAGAAGAGGCTAAACAAGAACAAGAAATTTTTGAAATTTTTTTCTATAATTTCTTTAAAAATAATACAAAAGAAGATTTATAGACATAGAAAAGAATATTTTTATTCTGATCAATGAGGTGATATTTATTTAAATTAATTAATAAGTAGCATTATATATTAAAATTTAAATTTAAAACATATAAGTTTTTAAATTTCTCGATTATTACTCTAATAATTTAAACATTTATTAAACTAATATGTCAATATACAAACAAATATTTTATTATTTAAATTTTTGGGTTAAAAATTGAAAATGGTTAATGTCTTATTTAAGTTATCTCAGTATTAATGTTTATTTATTCTGTTAAAATTATTTAAATTGAATGAAAATAAATTATTATATTGATATTAATTCATAGTTTAATTACAGAAAATCTTTTAAATGTTATTTTTATATCAGGAAATTTTAGATTGAATTTTAAGTTTATTAAATCATTAATTTGATTTGATATAAATTTTTTAAATTATATTTATTTAAATTTTTATTAGTCAAAAATGATTCTTGGATTAAAAAACAAAAAAAAAGGGTAAAATAATTAATTTATAGTATAGATTATATTTTTCCTAAGATATAAATTAATATTATGAAGGAAAGATACAAAACAAAAAATAACTACCGAGGATGATTACTCATTTGACGATATTGATTTTGATGAACAATTTAAACAAATAAATAAAGATGAAAATACTATAATTGATTTTAAAAGTAAAGAAACACAAGTTTTATTTGAGAATAATAAAACTGAAAACAGTCCTATAAAACAAGATGAAACTTATTTTAAGAGAGCTTGGGGAACCGCTAAAATAGATAATTCAAAGTTAGAAAAATTAAAAAATCTCACTTTTACAAAACCTTATGAAAGAAAACCTTTAAATGTAGAACTTAGTTTTCAAGAAATGCAAAATAATGATGTTGATGAATCAAATAATTTTTTGATAAATAGAAAGCGAGAAAATGAAAGAAAATTAAAAAATGATAAAATAAGTAAATTTTGTTTTTTAATCGTTATATTATTTATATAAAGCTGAAAATATTGATTTTATTGAGTATGATTGTAAAAAAGAAAACAATTTTGATCAATACAATACTGAAAAAATAAGCTATGATTATGTAAATATAATCAAATAATTAATAGATTAAACCAACATATATTTATAAAAGCAGTAACATAGATGGTGAAAAAGGTAAAATAAAAATAAAATTTAAAAAAGATCCAAATAGACATAACATCAATAATAATTTAATGATTGAGGAAAATGTACTTTTATTTATTATCCATATTATTATATTTAGGAGCCTTTTAACTTTAAACCCGATTCCAATATAAATATTATTGATGAGGATGATTTCGAATTTTCAAAATTAATCAAATCAACTAAAATAATAACTATGGATTTTAATAAACATAATAATTTTTTTGAAAATACAGATGAAATTTGTGTTGAACAAGAACATTTGGGAAAAAATATAGGTAATAATATTAATTAAAATAAGATGAAGAAGCTCATGAACAATATTCTATTGGTGATGATAAATCAAAAATTGATAAAAATTTTCAAAAAGAGATTCAAAAAATTATAGACATAAAAAATAAAAAACGTAAAATTCTACCAACAGATGAAACTTATGATCAAGATTTTATAGAAATTAAAAACTTAAAAACAGACGTTTTACTAAACAGTAATTTGTTTAATTATTTTAATTAAAATTCAGATGTTTATAAAATGATAGAACAAAAAGATTTAAGTCATAACGAAAGTTTTAGTGAATCGGAAAAAGAGATATTAGAATGGGAAATGGAAAAATTAAAAAATGGAATCTCTTCAATTAATAATAGTAAATTAGATAAAATTTAAAATTTATAAATAAAATAGGGGTCCTATTTAATAATAAGGGTTTATTTCAAAATGGAAAAGATGAGAGAAAAAAAGATAATTCCAATAAAACGAATTTAAATTTAAAAAATTATTTTAAAAATATTAATACTGAAACCAATTTCCAAAGCTTTTTAGATAAGATTAAAAATGAATGTAAACATGAAGAAGTAAGTATTCTATTTATAAAATATTAAAATAAAATAATTAGAATAAAATTGAATATGAATTTTCAAAAATTGATTCACTTAATGGTAATATTAAGAGAACAAAAGAACAGAAAGAATTGAACTTTCAAAAAACTGATTTTTATATAAATCAATACAAAAAAATGAAAAAATATTATTTTGATCTTATAAAATTGCAAAAAAGTAAAAATTTATTTGTAAATTTTTAGAAAAAAAGAACATTAATTTTAATAAATTTATCGAGAATTTGGAGGGAGAGGATTTTTATCTATCTGATTAGGAATCACTTTTGTTTAAAATTATTTATAATTGTAAAAAATGATTAATCTTATTAATATTAAATCTTATTAATTCTTTTAATTTTCCTTCAAAATTTATTTAATAATTGTTTGAAATTAAGTTTTCGATAAATTTTTATATGATAATTAAATTATTCACCTATAAAATTTATAGAATAAAATCTTATTATTCGTTTATAATTTGTATTTATCAAATAAAAATTCTATAACATATAAATTCTTTGTAGCTAATAGACATAAAAAGCTTATAAAAAATTTAAGAAATTTCAGAAAAAAAATTTTGTTTTTTCCATAATTTTTGAATAAAATGATTTTTATGAAAAAATACAATTAATTTCATTGATTGTTTTATTAAAAATTTATTTATTAAATTAAATATCTATCTTCTTTAGAATGACGAGCATTAATCAAGCAATCAATTATCCATTCTGAATTTACAAATAAAATATTTTCATTGTATTTATTTTTGAATTTTTCCCTTTGGGAATCAGTTATTTCATTACAGATTATATGTGTCGTCTTTTTGGATAAATTACATTGAGCCCCTAATAATTCAACCACATGCTCCAAAATAATCAGCTCATTTCTCTTTAATTGATAGAAATGAATTGTCAATAAACTAAAATCATGAAGAGGGATTTTATAAGATAAAGGTAATAAGTGAATAAACTGAGTATCCTCCATACATATAATTTTATTATCAGAAATACATTTATCAATGTACCTGTGTGATATAACTAATTGATAAGATTCTTTTTTATTAATGATATCAGTTAATCGATTTGATGCATCATTTATAATTATATAAGTAGGTTTCTTTTCTTTTAATTTGTCAATTACCATAGTTTCAATGATGATTTCTCCACTATTGGACTTTATTTTTTCAAAGATATCTTCGTACTCATCTTTCGAATACGAATCCTTTATTATTAAGAAAGTTTTCCCTTTAAATATATAAGAGTTGATCCTGATGTTTAAGCTATTTTCATTTGAAACTTTTTGGTTTTCAAACTCCAAAATAGATACAGGTAAGTAATTATCGCAATTTAGTAGTGTTTTTTGATTTAAACTGTCAATAATCCAATGATGATTTACTATAAATGGTTTCGAAACTACATTGAATTTGGCATTATTTAAGAAATTATCTTTATTTGTAGGAGTAATAATATGTGTTGTTAATGAGCTAATTTTATTATAGACAACTCCATATCCAAGTGAGATGGATTTAAAAATTATGTCTCTTATTGCTTTCTCATAATCATCTGAAATATAAAAGACGAATTTTTTAAAAATATGAAATGAAGATTGCGTTTGATCCTTTTTGGTAATAGAATTTAAATCAATCGGAATCCTATTTGATAAGCTTTTATCCATTTCAAAGGTAGGAATACTGATTGAATTACTTGAATTTAATTTACTTGAGCTGCGATTTTTTGATTTACTCTTTAAATCTTTTTTCAGATTCTTAATTTCTAATTCATCATTTTTTGTTATTTTTTTATCGAATATAATATCAGGGCTAAATGAGATTAAATTTATGTTTTATATTATAAAATATAATTTGATTTTTTGATACTTTAAATAATAACAACCTCTCATTATCTATTATCAGATCATTTTTAGCATCACCATATTTTTTAAAAAGTTTTTCAAATATATTTTTGTAGCTCTCTTTTGTATATAGATAATGATCAGGAATAATATATTTATAGTTATTGATACAGTCTTCATACCATTTATCAGTAACAATTTTATTAAAATATTTTTCCAAAATTTTTGATTCTTCAGAAGTAATACAAGCATTCTTAAGGATTATCATTTCTGCAAGATCAATAGAATTTACTATCAAACCATCTTGAGCCATAATATTTTTTTCAATATTTTGAGATTCTTCTTTCCTATAACCCAATAATAAAAAGCTTATTCCACCAAAACAACCTAAATAATATTTTTCTTCTTTTATTTCATTGCATTTATTTTTAATTAAATCTTCTATCCAGCTTTTCTTCATTATTTTTTTTCCATGATTAGCAGCTGTCTTATTAAATTAAATTAATTCAGAAAATCAATTTATTCATTCTTTAATAAATAATATTTACTAAACATTTATCGGTGTTTATTTTATTGCTTATCAAATATGTAGTTGACTTTTTAAGGTTCATATCAAATTTTCCTCCTAGTTTTTGAATTTTTTGCATCAGTTCGGTTATTTCTGGTCCTTCAAATCCAGAGCAAGCAATTGAAACATTACTTAATGGAGAATTTTTCATTATTTTGAATAATATTTAAATTTAAATAATTTCCCTTAATAATTTATAAAAAATAATGCTTATAATTATCTCGATTTATATTAAATTCCAGAAAATTATAGAATTAGATCATTTGGGGATTGGGGATT
>Ga0194116_10008697_pt1 | contig 10233 bp, 7 predicted proteins | sample TA2MahsurfametaG_4_FD_148617 | JGI IMG/M metagenome (GOLD analysis project Ga0194116, IMG submission 148617) | Freshwater microbial communities from Lake Tanganyika, Tanzania - TA2015008 Mahale S9 surface | ecosystem: Environmental > Aquatic > Freshwater > Lake | place: Tanzania: Lake Tanganyika... | reverse complement strand
GCTTAAATTTTTCCCTTTACAATATAAACAAGACAATATTATTCTAATCAATTAAACATCTTCTAATTATATTTAAAATAAATATCAAATTTTATTTCAACCATAAAAACCAATTCCATATAATTTGATAAAGAATTATTAATAAAATTAATTAAATTTTAAAAATTAAAAATGAGTCTAATCAGACCAGGAAAATACTTAAGTATATAAAACTCATAAATTTTTCAGCATATTTAAACTTGGGAAGAAATACTTTCAAAGATTCCATAAAATTTGCTTTTTCAAAAGATTTGAATAATTTAAGAATATCGTAATATTTGAAATAAAAATAAAAAAATGACTTCATTTCATAAATCTATTGTTTATAATTAAATTCAAATCTATAGTCGCTTGAGAACTAATACTAAATTATTCGGTTATTTCAATAAGCTTGAAGATAATAATTTGACTTTAACTTATATCGATCCTAATAATAAACAAGTTGGAGGTACAGTAAGAGTAGATACTAAAGAAGTTAATTTTTCTCAATTATCAACTCTGAGTTATGCTCAGCATGGTTATTTCAATGAAGATAAAATTGTTTTTGCAACTTTTAATAAAGAGTAATTTAGAATTCTTTTTATAATCGAAAAAATTTCTTTTAAACATTTCAACAATATATAACTTTATTTAATAATGGCTTTTAAAATTGATCAAAGCATTCTATTTACAAATATGAAATATTAAAATTAACATTTAATTATAGAGGAGATATAAATAATGGAACCATGTTTGATGAAATAATTTCTCCAAGCATCAATAATACAAATATTGTAAAATCTCAATATTTTAATAATATTGTTAATTAATTTTAATAGATTGTCAGACATAATTACGAAATCGTTGGAAACGAACTACATTACAGATTAGAAGCTAATCCAAATTTAGTTAGCAAATTAAATGACGAAATTTGTAAAACTGAAGTCTCCTCTGAATTATTATTCAAGCCAGATTCATCATTCACTGAGAAATTTTTCTATAACTTTTCATATTCAAATTAAGGCTTATGTTTTATAAGAGTTAAGTTGATTACTATGATAGAATTTTATTTACAATTTTTATTTTAACAATAATAAAAAACGAATATTGATTGATTCCATTAATTTTTTTGATAATTATAATTTTTTTAAGATGGATATATCAAAAAAATTTTATAAATAGGACCTTTAAATTAAATCTTCATCAAGGGCTTTAAAATTTTAATCTTTTTAATATTTTAATTAATTTATATTTTATTGCAATAAAATTTTAATCACATATAAAATATTTACTTTAATAAAAATAAATTTTTTTGTTTAAAATTGAATTAGTATAAAGAAATACAGGATCTATCAAACATCCATTTCTTTCAATCGTTTGCTTAATTTTTTTGAATTTTCTATTGTTTTTTTAGAAGTGAATAAGAAAGCTTCGGTTTCATAGACTAAATTAAATAAGAGAAATTAAAAATATAATTTTTTACAATTTTTTTCTTTAACCACGATTTCTTCATCTCCTGCATTTTTTAAATCTTGAACAGTCTGTTGTTCTTTAATTAAAAGATCTCCTTCGACTAGAATTGTATAGAGGTCCAAATATTTAATTAGCATATCTAAATTTATAAATAAGATTAAAAATTAACAAAAATATAATTGGTTTTTAGAAGCAAGAAAAAATATTATTTTTAAAAATCCATCAATACCAAATTTCAGATAAATTAATTGCGTTAATAATAAGCTATTTTCATCAACTAAATTCATTCTTATTTCATTGAAAATTTCATCTTTTTCTCCTGAGCTTAAAGGAATAATTTCAATTAAAATTTTTGTCAATTTAATACCCCAAGCATAATTAGTGTTTTCTTCCGAAATTCTTTTGAATTTCTTGCTAATTTTAAAATATATTTTATAATAATTTAAAATATTAATCAAAATATTAAATAATTTTGAATAATATTTCAATATACGTCTGAAGATCAAATAATTTTATATATTAAATCTACTTTTCTAAATCAATGTATTCTTTAAAATTAACTTGTTTGGCTATTTTTATTATCATATATTTTGTCAAAAATTTTAGATCTAAAAATGACTTCAAAAGATCTTTATTTTGCAAATTTTCTTTTTGACTTAAAAGCTCGAATATTCTTAAAATTTTAATTTGTAAAAATGGATTCGCTCTATAATTAATTACATCATTGATTAAATTATTGAATAAATCTTGAGGGAAAGTTTTTTCTTTTAATAACTTCTTCAGACTGAATTCTTTGCGATTTTGATCAAATAAAACAATTAAAAAATCAAGGAAATAAATATAGCTAGTTGACACCGCATTTTTAAAGAACAAAGAATTAAATAAATGTTCATTCATTAGATGCTTATTGTTAGGATTTTCACAGTTTTTTATATCAGTATAAAAAACTTTAATTTTATTTACTAAGCTATAAAATTTAGGAAAATTTGATAAATAAAACTCCAAAAGAAAAAATTTAGTTGAATCATTTAACTTCTCTTCTAAATTAAAACTACATGAATATAAATTATCAATTTTCCCAGTTGCGTTTTCACCTGCACTTAACACCTTATCTTCGATTGCTGCCTGAGAAACTTCTTTATCTTTCCCTTCATTATTTTGCATTTCTTGAATCTTTTCATTGACATCACTAGCATATGTATTTATAGTTCCATTGCTTTGCGAGTAGATTTTCTCATAGTCATCGATAAAAAAATTGTTCAACAAATAATCTTTATTTGAATTTCTTTTATTAAAAGAGATCTTTAGAAAATAAGAAAAAAAGAATAGGAATTCTTCGATTATGAAGATATCAGAAGCATAAATTGTTTCATTTTTCGTAGGATCAAAACTTTTTGCAAACAGGATGCTTTCTATTGCTTTAAGGTTTTGGAATTGGAAAATTTTTAGTAAAATATCATCAAGTTTATTAGGATAGGTAATATCCACAAATTTTAAAAATTTGAATATTAAAATAAACAAGTTTTTAATTTTGAATTTATAGCTATATAAACCTTCCAAAACTTCGATATGAAATTTTTTATCATTCTGATTCGTTAGAGAATCTAATTTTAAGAAATATTCATCTGCTATTTTTTTTGAATCATTGTAGAAATTTCCCAAATCAAAAGAAATAAACTTATCGATTATATATAAGCAAGCTGTGAAATATCTTTCGTTTAGATTTTTATTGTAATTGAAATTTTCTTTTTCATTTTGTAAATCAGCTTTAATAGTCAATAGACTCAATAATATTTCTCTTATCGAATCGTTATCAATTTGATTTGAGTAAGTTTCTAAAATTTTATCTTGATATGTTATTACAATTTCTTGTAATTTTTGTGGACATCTTGATGATATATTGGAGATAATATTTTCTATATAGCCTGGAGTTGTTATATTAAATTCGTCTTGATCATAATTATTAAAATAGAAAATAAGTCTGAATATAGGTAATTCTTCAAATTTTTGACTATTGCTATTGCTATTAGAAAGATTCAAATTTGAATTAAGTAAATTAGTGTTGCAATAATTTCCAAATATTTTACTTATAATAATATCGCTATTAAGAGACAATATTTCTGAAGCTAAAAACGGATATCTATATTTTAATAAAAAATTTGAATTGATAATTTCTTTCTATCATTTTTGATTCTTTATCTTATAATGATATAGTAATATTTTAAAAGTTTATATATAATAAATTTTGCTTATTTATTGATCTATTGAAATAAAAACAATTTTAAATTGCATTAACAAAATTACCTATAACTCACATGACTTTTTGAGCTTATTTCTGGTTTTTGAAGCAGATAATTTACGATTATATCGAAATGAGAAGCTAAACTGAATGTAAAATAATTGCTATTTACTATTTGAGAAAATTTTCATCTTTTATTTTCAGCTCGTCCAAAAACTCTTCATCATTTAAAACCTCTTCAATATCACATTCAGGATTATTTTCAACATGTTTTCTTAAGAAACCTATTGCTGAGGACATTTTATTTTGATTTTGTAATTTTAAATTTTTTTTAAATAAAATCATTTTTAAGAAAGTATGGTTTTTAAAAATAAATATTTTTAATGCAGACTATGCTTTAAAAATAAAGGTGAAATTAATACTCTATCTAAAAATGAAAATTGATATTTTTTAGCCTATATTATAAAAAGTTTAATCTATCAGCTTAAAATTCAAAAAAATATTAAAAAATTAAAATAAATAAAGAATTAATAAATACATTTAGCACATTAATAAAACTGACTATTCTAATTTAATTTTAAAGTATTTTTTTAAAATATAATCTTTTTGTTTTAATAATATTAACAAATCTTTAACAAATATTTTAGAAGTAGAATTCAAAGAAATCCTTAAATTAATTCAAATTGATTTTAAGCTGATTTTTATGATATTTGTCAAAAGCAAAACATTTTAAAATTGCAAAGAATTTTATATAAGAATATATTATATTCGAATAACGAACTTAATAAAAATGTTTTTTTTATTCCAGTTTACTTTTATTAGTAAATTTTACTTTTTATATAAATCTATAATTATACATCTTAAAACAATCTATGTCAATTATAAATAAAATTTTATATTTTATAAATTTATTTTCCAAATGGGAAATTATTCTTCAAAAGACAGCAAAGCAAATCTTACTGATAAAAAGGATCAAAATTTTAAAAGTAAAACAGCAAATCCTAAACAAAATTATAGAAATAATAAATTCCAAGATAAAAATAATAATAGTATTAGAGAGGAAGTACATCAAATTTCTAGAGAAAAGAGAAAACATTTTTTAAATAGACTTACTTATATTAAGAAAAAAGAGACTTTTGTAGAAGAGAATTCAATTCAAAAGCATTCAATAGGAAATTTTTCTTATTTTGATGATAATCTTAATAGCAATTTATTCGAAATAGATTATGGAAAATTATCTAATAATATTAAAAAAATAAAATTTAGCAATTCATTTGTCGAAGATTATAATCCAAATAATTATTATATAAATAAATATTTTAATTCTCATAATATAATTGATCCACTTGTTTATGACTATTCGATTAATTTATCAAATAGTAGAAGAAAAGAAAATGAAGAAGCAAAGAAAAGAACTGAAATAAATAAATATGTTATAGAAGATGATTCAGACTTGATTTGTATCAGCAACACTAATCAAGCTGATTTGAATTTTGAAAATATTGATTTCCATAATGGCAAAAATAATAAAGGAAATAATTTAAATAGAAATAAAAATTTATATGTGAGTAATAAAATAACTATTCAATCGAATGATTCAAGAAATCATGATACTAAAGTTAGCTTTTGTACGAATTTCACTAGAGAAGAAACAAAATCTAAAAATAGCAGGCTCTCTGGATATCTGAATAGAATCATTGATTATAATGGAGGGAATGACAATTATTTTAATAATATTAAAAATTTTAGGAAAAGCAGAAAAACAGTTATTTCAAATTTAATAAACGATTCAATATCATATAAAAATAAAAATTTTGAAAAAGCTTATAAATCTTCTGAATCATATTCTTATCAAAAAGATTTCCTATGTAATCAAATTATAAATAACTCTCAAATTCTTATAACACCAATCAAAAATGAAAAAAATAAACATTTTCCAGAAAACTGCTATAATTCTTTAGATAAAAATATAAAAAATAAAACTAAAATCCTCCTCGAGAAAAGACAAAGTTCAGAAAATAATTGCTACATAGAGAATGAATTTCCCGAAACCAGAAATTCTTTGTTTTTAGATTTAAAAAATAAAAATGATTTTTTTTTTGAAAACCAAAGTTCAAATAACCTTGCTAATAATAGTTTTTCAGATATAGGATCAACTTCAGATACAAAAATCTTTGAAATTTCAAAGCCAAGATCCAAAACTCCTTACAAGGAAATAGATAAATTAGTAGATTGTAGTTTGAGTATTAGATCTCCTTCTAATAAAAGCGAGCCAAAAACGATTGATATTTTAAGTAAATCATATGTGATATTTGATTTTAATAAAAAAAAACAGGAAGAAAATTTATCTTCTGAATTTTCTAGTCTAAGTCTTTCTGAAAAAGATTCTTCTATAAATAAATCTATTCAAAAGTCAATGTCTTTTGAATATGAAAAAGTTGAAAAACATAACTCAACAAACAAAAGCAGCTTAGATGCTAATTTAAATTCTAATAATATCAGCGAATTATATAAAGGAATAAATGAAGATTCTGATAATAAGGAAAATTTTACTACAAATATTGAGAAAAAAAAGGCATATAGTAATAAAGATATTGTTAATATCAATGCAAATAAAGATGTAGTGAAAAATAAAGATTTACCTGCAAATAACAAAAAGAACATTTCATCAAATGAAATCAATTGCTTATATTATGAAAATTCAACATCCTACGGAAATTATTCTCAAAAATTTAGAGAAAGTATTCTTTCAAATATCTATGCTTTAAATAAAAGCTCTAATAATATTTACAATAATCTAAACAAAAACCCATTGAAAAATGAAAATAATAAAATCTCTAATTCATTTTATTTATCCAATCACAATATTAATAAAAACAATTCAGATAATTCATTTCTGTTTTCTGACGCAAATTCAACTTTTCTTATTTCTGCTTCTAATAAAAACTTAAGCACAATTGATTATCTTAATAGTGAAAAAGCCAAAAATGAATATGAATTAAATTACATCCGCGTTAAACATTCTGAAAATCTAAGGAAAAACTACATTGCAAAATTAATTTATAAGAAAATCTGGCAGCCATCAAAAAAAGAAAAAAATCATAATTCTTTGATTATTTTTGATTGGGATGATACTTTACTCTGTACATCTTTTCTAACTCCTAATGGTATCTACCGAGAAGATTTAAAGCTCTCAGATAAAGATTTAGAAAAATTAGCCAAATTAGAATTTTCTGTTCTAAGGCTTTTAACTCTCGCAGTTGAAAAAGGCGACGTTTATATAGTTACAAACGCAGCTCCTGGATGGGTCGAATTTTCTGCAGAAAAATATTATCCTAGTTTATCAAATATTATTAAAAAAATAAACATCATATCAGCAAGAGGTGAATATGAAAAAGATTTTCCTGGAGACTCTAGGATATGGAAAATTCAATCATTCTTGAATATGCAAAAGAATTTTGACTCTAATCTAATTACAAATATAATTTGCTTGGGTGATTCTTTTATTGAAATGGAAGCAGCACAGATACTTGCAGGGAAATTTTCCAAAGCTTTCATAAAATCGGTTAAATTCAGGGAAAGCCCCAAACCAGAAGAATTAACAAAACAGCTAACTCTTGTTGGAGATCAATTTTTATCAATTTACTCAGCAATCAAAAATTTAACAATTCGAGTCGAGAGGAAATTGAAGAAGTGATGATTTAAGACTTTTCTATTTTTACATTATTTGATTTTGTTTTAAAATGATGATTTATATATATACGAACTTTTATTATATGTATACGAGAAAAGTATTTTCTTGGCTTTTTAATAATTGTGAAAAAAAGATATTAAAAGTTGTAGATCATTAAGATTATCAAGAATTTAAATAGTTTTGTAAAATTTTATGTTTATTTAATATAATAATCAATACATCAATTTGTTAATTATTAAGTATTTTATTTTTTTTCAAAAAATTTTTATTAAATTCTTTTATTTTATTCAAATTCGGTAATTTTAATAAGAGTAACCTATTTCGCCCAAATATAATGGATTTTTCTTCTTTTTATATTTATTCAATAAAAAATTTTTAGATTTTAACCATCTGAAAAAACTAAATAAATTATTATGATTTTAAACAATGTTTAAAATTATTTTTATTTCTTCAGGCAAAGTGAAAAACTTCGTTTCTTATATTTTTGTAATTTAAGTAGTCTTACTAAAAATATACTTTAAATGATCATAAATAAATTCTAAACATGAATTGTGATTGTATAATTGTAACTTTACTGAAAAAAATATTTTATTTTTAATTTTTCTCTATTATAATTTTATTCAATGCTCAATTGACAAATTTAGTTTCTTTTCAGAATAGAAATGCTGTAAATAGGGTTAAATTAATTCAAATAAATTTTATTATAGTTAGTTAAATTTAAAATATTTGTAAATTAAATTTAAAAAATAAATCATCCGTATTTGTCAGTTTATTAAAATTTTCTAGAATTCTAAAATTTAACAAGTTAAATTAGAGAAGTCTCTTAATTTAATATCCTGTTCCTTTATATATATCTTAATAAGATTGCAGAATATTATTAAGTTGTTCTATTTACACAAGTCTGTTTCTAATATTTTAAATTTTCATCCTAAGATTATTTTATTTTAGTTTAGAAATTTCTTAGTGAATAATAATAATAATTATATTATAAATCCTATATAATAAAACAACAATTTCTCATATATTTAATAGATTAAATATAATATCAAATACTATTTTTTATCGCAATTACTTTCTATATATGAGAAATTTAAGTATTTTTAATGATAGGTTAAATAGAGGCTTCTTTTAACAACAAGAAACAACATTTTTATTGAATGGATTTTTGTTATTAGAATTCCTATTTTTCCCAGACCTATTACTATTCCTATCATTAAATTCCAAAATCTCCTCTGGAGTCTCATTTCTATATCTTTTAGTGCTTTTTCCAAAGATCTTATTTGGATTGCTTTTTTGAAGCTTATTTTGTCCATTTTTACTTGTGCCGTAGACATTACAAGAATCATTATCCACACTATTTATTGTTTTCCGAGTACTGTTAAAATAATTTTCTTCAAAATCTTCAATAAATAAATTTTCAAAATTCTTACAAGACAAAGAAAAGCTAGTAGAAAATTCAGAGTTTTTATAATCGAAACTTCTTTCATTGATTTTCTTTCTATTTTTCGAAGCTCGGCTTTCTTCAATTGATCGGTAAATTGATGGTATAGCTTGGCTGTTAAACTCTTTATTAACAAGTTCTTTTGCTTCTTCAATAAATTCTGCGGTTTCGGTTTCAAAAATAGTTTTAATATTTTTATTTATTCTTTCTTTTGAAATATTAAATTCAATTTCATTATTTACATTATACAATATAATTTGAAATTTGACTTCTCTAATTTGTTTATTGTCATTGAAAACATCAGAAAGGATATCATTGTAGGTTGAATCCGAATGAACTATTACCTGAGTATATTTAGAATTTATGTAAATTATAATAAAGTCGTTTGGATAAAATGCTTTTGAGAAGACTTTTACAAGTTCATCAAAATTATTGGGAAGAAAACAAACACTTTCATAATCTGAAAATGATGAAAATTTCACTTTGCACACAATTTGATCTTGCATTTTGGATATCAGAGCTTTTGAGTAATCACATGACGATAAATGTTGTTTGTTATTCTCCATATTTGCTGTTTGTCGATAAGAAAATTAATTTTAAATTATAAAATTTTTTGGGAATCTAATAAATAATTTTTTTAACCTTTTAGTTTATTTATTTTTAAAGTAATTTTAATATTTAGTCTTACTATTTTTTTAAAGATTTCATAAAAAGAAACAAATTATTCTCCTAACAATTTAAGTTTTAAAGAATTGTAATTAATATTAAAAAATTAAACAAAAGTTTTTTTTAACTCATGTTATATTTTACAAAATTATCAATAGAAATTCTGAATAATGAATAATTTTTAAGATAATTAAAAATTGAAGAAAATTTTTGAATTCAAACAAAACATGAATTTTTTATTCATGATTCTTTGCTTGAAAGCCATAGTAATCGACAAGATATAAAAACCAATCTCATTTAAAAATGAATTTGAACAAATTACAGGCAAAGTAATCTAAAAATTAAAAAAATTTTCTGAAATTCAGATTTATCTATTAGAATATGAAAAATTTTTCTTATTTTTCATTCTTTATTCTAATTATGATAATCAAACTTCTAATAATTAAATGATATTATAGCTTTTCCAGTTTTCAAATAATTTAAAAATTTTTTTTTAAATTAAATTTTTTTTAATTTTATAATAAATTGAAAATCTTAAAATTAAAATTTTCAATAAAATTAAAACAAAATTAAATTAAAACAAAAAATTAATATCGATTTATAAATATAATAAATTTAAATTTATTCTGTTTTGAATACCGGAAAAGGACTATTTTAATAATTGGGGATTGGGGATTGGGGATTGGGGATTGGGGATTGGGG
>Ga0194116_10008694_pt1 | contig 10234 bp, 5 predicted proteins | sample TA2MahsurfametaG_4_FD_148617 | JGI IMG/M metagenome (GOLD analysis project Ga0194116, IMG submission 148617) | Freshwater microbial communities from Lake Tanganyika, Tanzania - TA2015008 Mahale S9 surface | ecosystem: Environmental > Aquatic > Freshwater > Lake | place: Tanzania: Lake Tanganyika... | reverse complement strand
AATTAATATCTTCTTAAAAAAATAATTTTTATAAAGATTAAAAATAAATCTAATAATTAGGGCTAGAAATCATTAAATTTTATTTCTTTATCAATATTTTCATTTTTTTACGAATATTAAATTTTATTTTAATAAAATTTTTAAATTACAAAAATAAATATTGTTTAAATATCATTCAAATTCTTAATAAGTAAAATAATGATTTATAAAAATAAATATAATTATTGCCTAAATGGATGGATTATTGGATGAGGGTAGCCTCAAATATATTTGCTATACAATGTGTTGTTTGTTAATAATTGTTGGCTCAATTTTTCTGCTTTTAGGATATTCAGTCTTAGAAGCAACAGAATATGGTTTAGATTATTCATGGATTTCAAAAAATGTTGAAAAGAAAGTTTATGAAAATGGACTTCATTTTCTCGGTGTTGGACATTCCTTCATAAGATTCCCTAAAATGGTTCAAACAATTGAATTTTCAAAGGAAAGAAGTGCGAACCAAGGTCCAGTTCAATCTAGAACCCTTGATGGATTGGAAGTTGTTTTGGAGATTTCATTTCAATATACGTAAATAATTTATTATTAATATAAAAATTAGTTTTTAATAAATATTATATTAACTTTTCCTTAAAATAAATTTAATATAAATGTTTTTTAAATCAATATATTCAAGCATTAAAAAATAAAATAAAATTCAGTTTAGATCCTTCTCAACTATTTTTACTTTACAACCGATTTGGATTAAATTATCAACAAATTTTTCAAAACACAGCAATAGATATTTTAACTGAAGAAACAACAAAATATACAGCATATGAATTCTTTTGGGATAGAGGAAGAATTAAAGATGATTTCCAAAGAGTATTTAAATATAATCTTTTTTTCTTTTAAAATAAGGTATTAAATAAAACTCTTCAAAAATTAATAATACAAATCCATATTTTAAAATCAATAAAAAATTTTAAGAATCTTAATGAAGGATTCAATAGAATGTGTTATTCATATATACAATTCTTGCAATTAAGATCTGTTGATTTACCAAATGCCTTTGAAGATGCAATTCAAGAATCTGAAGTAAAAAAACAGGACATTAAGAAAGCAGAAGCAGAACTTAATAAAGTTAAGGTTGAAGTTGATACTAGAATTAAATCTGCAGAGTTTCAAAAGAATGTTACGATAGTAATAAAACATTTTTTATAAAAGAAACAAAATTTAGAAGATAGTTTTTAAAATATTTATTGTAAATTTATTAATTTAAAACAATCGTTAATTATTTAGAATATTGCCGAAGGAGAAGCGTCTGCAATTTTACAACAGAACCAAGCAGTAATTGATTCATTAAGTAAAGTCCAAGCTTCTCAATCAGAAGGTTATAAAATCTTAAAAAATAAACTAGCAATGACAAACGATGATTTACTTAAATTCATTAAATCAAAATTGATAAAAAATTATGATGGAAATAATATGGCTTTAACAATAACCTCTCCTGAACCAGAAAAAAAATAACCGTAAAATTTAGCATCAAAATCAATAATAAAATTATTTGATTGAATATATATGTTAATTTAAGGAAATTTTCTGACTATAACTTTATATATATCATTTATTTATTCGTTAAATTAAATGTATTTAATTAATCTTTTCATAATTTTAAAAAATTAATTAAAAGAATTAGTTAAAAAAAAATTAATTAATTTTTGGAATAATGTAACATTTTAATAATTTTTATTCTTTTTTATTCCAAATTTATAAATTTTAATATTTTTAGTGCTCTAAATTTATTTTTAGTTAAAATAAAAAACTGCTTTTATGTATTTTTTATATAAGTCATTAAGGGAAATATTTTAAATAGTTAATATATTGACAAATCAATCAGCGAATATTTTCAGAATAATTTATTTGTATATCAGTTAGATTAATAAATTTTGCTATTATTAACTTTCTGTAAAATAAAAGATCATTTTTTCTTACAACTTCTAAAATAACAATGATCAATAAAAAATAAATCAGGTTTTATTGATTAAATAGAAAGGATTTTTTAGGATTATTTTTAAGTCAAAATAATTTTAATCATTTACATTCAAAATAAATTCAGATTTTTTTTAGTAAATCAATTTTTATTATTTTCGGAACAGAATAAATAAATTTTTAAATATCTAGTAATAATTTTATTAACCCAACAAGGATTTAAATTAGATCTCTAAAGTTTTAGGATATTTGTATTTTAAGATGTATTACCACTCAATAATAATTAAATTTAGAATATTTCAAATTAATAATTTTTGAAAAAATTAATAATCGAATAATGATTCCTTTCAAAGAAAATAATAGTATAAATCTCATATCTCAAAAAAAGACTGGAGTTGGAATTTCATTACAGTCACCTATATTATCAAAAGACTTAAAATTCATGGCGAAAAGTGAGTTTGAAGTAATCAAAGTCCCGAAATGCAATTACGCAAATGATGTTAAAGAATCTTCTACATATTATCTTTGTCAATGTAGCAAAGAGGATTTTCATACTATCTGTGAAGGATGCGCAAAGAAATGCCATAATCATCACGGACCAAGTTTAAAATTAGAAGGTGCTTATACTTGTTTTTGTGGAAAAAAAAATCATATAATTTCTAATGAAAATGAAAAAACTTTTGAAAACAAAAAATTGAATGCTCAAAATCAATGCTTCTTCACTAAATTTATGGAAATAACCCCTAACAGAGGAATGTTTAGATATCAGAATACTAGAATTTGTAGTATATGTTTGGATTGTTGTTATGGTTTGAAACCTAATAATTATGATATAGAGCCACTTTTGGAAGAAAATAATTTCACTTGTAAATGCAATAAACATTATGAATTAAACGTAATAAATTTAAATGTAGATTTAATGTCAAAGCCAAAATTTCATTTTCATTTACAAAATTTTAATTTTAATATTATTTCCAAAATTCCTGAATCAAAGCAAAGATATCTTGATTTTCTTATAAAAGAGATTAAAAATTATACATCAAATGACAATGATGAAAACAATAGAGCCTTCTTTACCAATTTTGTCAATTATAAAATTTTAGAATTATTTTCCTTCTTTGCTCAGAGGTGGGAAAATAAATTCTTTCATGTAAAAAATTATCTTCAAGAATATGAACCTTCACAGATTATAGATTTGCTTAAGATCAAAGAGTGGAACAAGATAACTTCTGATAATGCAGCAAATTTTGTCAACAGTAAATTTTATTTTGCGGAATACCTTTTTAATTATTTCGTGAGAACTTATCTATTGAAATATAATAATTTATTGAATATAAGAACTATTTTAAATATGAATCTTTATCAAAGAGTAATTTATTTACAGAAAATAAACGAATTTAGAAAATTTGATTATTTTAAGGAAGATAAAAGTAATAGAGAGTTTTCAAATATTCAAACCTTATCTGATACTATTTTTCAAGTTTATGATGAAATTTTGAAAATTAATGAAGCTTCTGATTTAAAAGAAACTATTTTGACCTATGTTTTTCCAAATTTTAATAGAATCTTCAAATACCTTATTAAGTATAATATTGTCAATGATACTCAAAAATCCAAATATTTTGAGTTGGTTTTGGAAACGATAAATATAGCGAATGATGCTGGCTACGAGCATTATCATGGATCAGAATTATACATAATAAAATCAATATTGTATTGCTTGATTTACAGAAATGATCATTCCTGTCTGAATATGTTAAAACAAGGAGAAATGGAAGGTGAATTTGTTTTTCATTCTACGAAAGAAAATAGAAATCTCTCAAAAGTTTTTATTTATGTTGTTAATAAATATGAAAGAACAGAGGATGTTTCTAAAACCATAATTTATGATTATTATGTTCGCAAAATATTAGAACTTATGATTGGAGATAGTGATTTTTATGTAAAAAATTTAAAAAATTTAACATTACTTGATGACTATAAACTTGATTTATTAATAAACCCAAATAATATCCATAAATCTATCGAAAAGAAAATTAAAAACAATTATATGAGTGAAATAATGAGCTTTTGTAATAAATTAAATATGACAAACAGAAAATATTTTGATTATGATATAAATTATGAAAAATATTTAGAAAATGTCAATGAAATTTTTAAGGATTTTAAAAACTTCTTAAATAATGATGTAAATTTTTTACCTGATTTAACTCAAAAATATCAAATATTTTTTAATAAATATGATAATTCAAATGATATAACAATTAAACGGATTTTGGATTTGCAAACTTGTGTTCCTTTTACATTATTTTTTCAAAAAATTGAAGAATTTTTACACATATTATCTGAAGGAAAAAGATATAAAGCTAAAACAAGTTTTATAGTTAGTGGAATTCATAATGAATATCTGAAAATTATTTTATACTTTTTCTTCTTATTGGTACATAAAAATTCTGAAAATATGACTTTACTTATGAATATTAAACCAACTGTATTTGTTTCAGCATTTATTTATGTCAAAGAAGATTTATTTAATTTCCTTGAACTGCTTTCTGAATCATTATTTTCAAATAACCCATATCAATTTGATAATTATTATTTCTTTACAGAAAGTATTAATGCAATTTTATCCACATTTGAACTTACTAGGAATTTACAAGTAAAATTTTTTAAGCCTTGAAATCTTTTCATATTTTAAAATTTCCTTATATTCTTTTTTTAATAAAATTAAAATCATTTAAAGAAAAATATCAAACCACTAGCTATGATAGGTAGAGTTATGAATATAACAGCCAAAAGTATAAAATTTATATCCAAAGGACAGGCAGACGCACTCAATTGTGTAGAAAGAATAATAGATAAATTCAAAATTATAAAATCCGATACAGATATGAGGACACTTTTATCAGATTTCATTTTAAACGGATATTCAAAAAAATATGAGAACTTATCAAGTAAATCATTTAATTGATTTTTGTTAACTTATTTTATTTTAAATTTGTTTAAAATAAATTAATTTATAAAATTTAGTGGAAGATCTTAATGATCTAGAATATTTCCTTGCTAAATATTTCTCTTATATCAATGAATTAAAGTTTAATGACATATATTTCTTAGGATTAATTAAAGAATCAGACTTCCTTTTCGAGATGACATATATGAAAAGAGTGGTTAAAAATTACCTTAAATTAAATGCAGAAAATTCAAATAATTTGAAAATAGATATAAGCTTGGAATATAATGTAATAAGGTTTTATCTGCAAATGACTATTTGTTTTAACTTTAAAATTTACGAAGGAAAAAAATATTTAACTAATCTTTTGATGAAAAATATCCCTGATAACATTCAAACATATTCATTAAAATTTCTTAGTAGAAATCCTGAAATTTTAGAAATTTCAGATTCAGAGAATATAAAAAATATATGCGAAGATATTTTGAATATTTTCAAATGTATTCCTTTATATTTTAATAAATTTGCGGATCACAAATCTTTAAACAATCTAGAAAAAAAAATAAATTTACTTCTTATATATGAACATTTAATATTACGGCCTATGTATCGATTACTAAACATTTATTTAGACGATACAGTTTTAATTAAGGGAAAAGAAAGCTTTCATATTTTCAAAATGGTTTTCTATTTCATCTCATATACAGTGTTTTTCTATCAAAATATCCAAAGATTATTTTCAATAGAAAATATTAGCAAAAAAAATTCAATTCAAAATTTAAACATTGGTAATAATGAAAATATTAATAATAATATTTTTGAAGAATCAAGATTATTGCATATGAAAGAAATTTTAGAATACGAAAATATATGCGTGAAAGGTGAAATAGATTCAGCAAACTTAGAAGGTGTAAGGGAAGAGTTAAATCAATTTCTTAAAGAAGAAATTAAATATTTTCATTTATCAAAAGTTTATGAAAAATTCATTTCAATTTGTAAAAGGGTAGTAAATTTAAAAAATTCTCAATTAAATGAAGAAGAAGAAAGAATCAATAGATTTACTAAAGTTTTTACATATCCAAATTCAGTTGAGATTAAGCAAAATAAGTCTAAAGCCAGAAAAAGAGTTGAAGATTTAATACAATATTATTTAAAAGTCGATGATACCACTTATGATGATAAATTAGCAATGATAAATGTTTTAGATACCATAGAAAATAAAAAAGAAATAGATATTGCATCAGAATTACTTTTCTATATAACTAAGAAACTATCTGATGGTTTAACTGAGAATAATTTAACTCAATTCGGAAATGCACAAAAAGAAGAATTGGACGTAAGCATTTTAGTTAGCAAAGAGCAATCTTTTAAAAATAGTAACATAGGAAGTAAAAATGTTGAAAAATCTATAATGAACAGTATAGTTAATAAATCAAAAGGTGCTCTATATAATTTGAAAAATAGTGATGCAGTTAGTAAATTAAATGAATCGAATATATTAAATAAAAGTAGCAATAACAAGATTAATTTAACAAAAAATTTAATTCGGAATAATCTAAATAATGAAAATGTGGGTATCACTAATAATGTAAATTTCAAGAGTGGCGATAATATTACTGTTTACTCGAAAAATAAAAAGAATGATTATAAACCTTCAGATTTAGAAAATATAACCATTTATAATTTTAAGTTCCAAAATACTTATTGCCTCGAATTTCTTAATTTATTATTTTTCCATGATTCTGAAAGATTTCAAGGAATTTTAGAAGAAGCTTACGAGAATGAATATGAACATTTTTTTAATTTTATAAATTGCGATTTGATTTTCCCTTGTATTTTACGTGAAGTTGATAAATCCTTTGACCTTAATAAACATTTATCAAGTCAAGATTCTTTGCCAAACGATATTGCAGAAGCTTCAATTAAATTTTTACAGAATTTATGTGAAAATCACAATCAAACTTTTCAAGGAAGATTTTTCAATTATGATTTCATAAAAACTATCAATATCGTAAAATATAATTATATTGACTCTCCATTTGAGGAGAACAAAGAAGAAAATGATGAAGAAGAAATACAATATTCAAAAAAATTTCTTACTATATATAAAAATTTCTTAAGTAAAGAAGATGGTAAGATAAAAAAAAACAATCAAGAACAAATTATTGAAAATTCTGTCTTATCCATTGGAGAGCATGATAATAAAGATAATTTAGAAGATGAAGCCCAATCTGAAACTAATATAATTAAAAAGAAAATTATTAATGAGGATAAAAATTTGAATACTCAAAATAATCTAGATGCAAATAAAAAATCTATGATGGATATAAAAATAATTTCTGAAAAAGATACAAACAAAAATCAAAATCCTAGTAAAAACTATTTAGCAAAAAATACTATTAATGCTGAAGAAAAAGAAATTTTAACAAATAATAATCTTGTAAGTAAACAAAACAAAGCAAATGATTTACTTAAGAGAGAAAAAAACAAAGAAAGAATTGAACTGAAACATTTAAAGTCTAAAAGAGTTTCATTTTTTAATTACATTCAACATTGTGAAAGAATCGTAATCCAAAATCTTAATTTAGAATCAGATTCTTTATCTTATAAAAATAAGGTATTTAAAAATTATGATCCTTTAACTACTATTCATGAAAGATTAAATGATTTAATTATTGAGATGATTCAGGGAACTGAATTCAAAAATTTTGATAATTTTTTCAAAAAATTGCCAGAAAATATAGACATATTTAGCAAAACAAAACACTTAAACAACATTGAAATGATAGATAATTTTATATTTATTAAAAAGGCTTTTGAAATCCAGTATTTACTCTTTGAGCAAGATCCTTTTGATAACATAAGTGCAACATTAAAATATAGATTTTTCCAAACAGTAACAAATGTAATAAATCAAGAAATTCGAGATCGTTCTATTGTTTATACTTTAATTCAAATTTTCCCAGGAGAAAAATTACTACAACTAAGCTCCAAATATATAATAGCTCTCTACATCAGGTATATTGAAGAGAATAACATTGAAGAGGAAAAATTCGATTATCACGATAAAGACTATACAGATAGGTTAGATCAAAAAGAATTAGATGAATTTTGCTATGAACGTTTAATTGAATATTTTAAAACCAATATAGATATATCTCAAAATCCTTTTTTCATGTTAGTTTCTCAAATTTTTTTATTTTTAACTATTATTGGAGAAAAAATAGGACATCAAGATGCTTTAAAAATATTACAATATAAAAAAAAAGATTTAATAATAGATGAAAATACACAATCTGAATTAAAAAATCCTCCATTTTATAAAAAGGTTTATACTTTTATAAAAAATACCATTTCAAAGATAATAAGCAGGAACCAAGGCTACAATCAGTTAAATGAAGAAAATAATTTACTAAAAACAAAAAAAATCAATCAAACTAATAATTATATTATCACCGCAAAATTTTTATGTGAAATAATTTACTCATGTGACTTTATGATCGATTCGCCAAATGATCCTGGATATGAATTAATTCCAAAAAAATCATATTTTATTATAGATCCAAGAGCCTATATGATCTCCAAAAATAATATTGATAACTTCTTTGAAACTGTTGATAGATCTTCTCGTACTAATAAACTTAAATCGCTTATAGATGTACTTTCATTATTTAAAACAGAAGTAACCTATAAAGATCAATTTTTAAACGATCATAAATCTAAACTCTTTAGAATGCTTTTGAAAATCGAATATAAAGACGTAGATTTTATAAATTTCTGTATGAGTTTATTTATAAATATTATTTTCTTGATATTTTTAGAAGGAGATCCAGATAAAAGTAATCACTTAGTTGAAAATTTAATTTTCATTTTAAGTCTTACAACAATTGTTATTAACTGCATTTATTTAATATTTTTCCTCCTATCGAAATACAATTATTATATTATCCTTGAAAAATCTAAACTTGAAAAAACCGAAGATGTTGAGAATGAAGAAGAATCAAATAATCAGGATAATTCTTGTCTAAGTAAAGTTCGTAATTTTGGCGAAAATTTGATTAAAAAATTTCGAAAATTTTTGAAAAATTGTGCTGATAAGATAAGTATCTATTTAATAAATAGTTTACTTGGTAACGAGGAAATTTATCTCATGATTTTAAATATTATAATTTCTACTATTGGGATGTTTTCAAAAGAGTATAGCTTTTTATTTTCTTTACAATTATTAACAGTAGTAAAGTTCGTTCCAACAATAAAGGAGATTGTAATAGCTTTTAAATTACGCTTTTTCCAGTTATTTTCTATGATTGCTTTTCTAGGAATTTTAATATTCTTTTATTCAATCATGGGATTTTATTTTTTCATTGAGGAATTTGAAATGGATTTAGAAAATGGAGAAAGAGGGAACATTTGTGATAATTTATTAGAATGCTGGATAACTTATTTCAATTTAGGAGTCCGTAGTGGAGGAGGAATAGGAGATCTTTTAGGACCAAAGCCTTTTTCCTATGATAAAGGTATTTACTGGATCAGATTCTTCACAGATTTGATATTCTTTATTACTGTTATATTATTATTGCTAAATATGATAAATGGTGTAATAGTGTCAACTTTTTCCCAGATAAGAGAAGAATCTAACAATAAAGAAGAGGATATTAAAAATAAATGCTTTATTTGTAATATTGATAGGACTGAACTTGAGAAAAGAAAAAAAGAATTTGAATGGCATTTGGAGGAAGAACATAACTCAAAAACATATATAAAATATTTCATATGCCTAGGATTTATCCATGAAAAGAATTTAGATGCAGATCAAAGCTTTATATTGAATTGTATTAATAATAGAGATGTTTATTGCTTCCCTGTTGCCGAAGCATCTGATGAAGAAGAACAAGAAAATGAAGATACCAAAGCTGACAACATGGAAGAAGATGAAAATCAAGAAGATGATCAAGATGAAGAATGAGCTAAGTCATTTCTTTTGTTATGTATCGTTCTAAATTTTATTGCAAAATGAATGAGTTCATATAAAATTTATTTTAGCTTAATTTATTAAATTTAAAATATATGAATAAAAAAATCTACAATTATTTCCAAAATTCATAATTTTAATTATTTTTTATTTTTTAATTAAAGATTTCAATTATAATTATTAAAACAATCAGCTTTATTAATATATTTTAATTATAAATTTTAAAAAATTATGGTTTTTGGAATATTTTAAAAATCTTTTTTCTATTTAAATTTTTAGAAAATAAATTACTTTGATTAAGTGGTTTTTAGAATTAATTTTTTTATACTTTCAAAAAGAAA
>Ga0194116_10008691_pt1 | contig 10235 bp, 6 predicted proteins | sample TA2MahsurfametaG_4_FD_148617 | JGI IMG/M metagenome (GOLD analysis project Ga0194116, IMG submission 148617) | Freshwater microbial communities from Lake Tanganyika, Tanzania - TA2015008 Mahale S9 surface | ecosystem: Environmental > Aquatic > Freshwater > Lake | place: Tanzania: Lake Tanganyika... | reverse complement strand
TCACCAACGAGTCCATTGCTAGTATCTCACCATACTTGCTCCAATGAATTCCTGATTGAGGAAAAAGAGGATATTTTGTCTTCGATTTCATTTTAAGAAACCAAGACTTGATATCAACGAAATTGACTTGATTTTTCTTCATCGTTTCAACGTAATCTTTATAATTTGTTGGACCTTTTTTTCTTTTACATGAATCTGGGAAGTATTCTGGGAAATAAGACCCTTTACCTGGAGCTATGACGATAACCAACGTTTTATTCATTTCCTTCAATTTGAACTGTATATAACGAAGTCGCTCAACATTTTTCTCAATGCTGTCTAAACCGATGTAATCCAAACCATAATATGATTTAATGTAATTGTATTCATACAAAAAACCGTTTTTACCAATTACAACACCATTTGCTTGAACTTTATTGAACATCCAATATTTCAATTGGTTATTTAAGCGAATAAAGCTAGGTCGGAAACCAAACTTTTCATTATAATATTTCTCAAACTTTTCCTGAAACGCACAGTTTTGCAAACTATCCCGGTTCAATTCAGGCTTTATCGGTTCCACAATCGCACCTTTCAAGGCTTTTTCGTTGGCAAATTGAGTTAAAAATTGAATGAAAGGAAGGCATAATCCAATTAAAACTGAATAAAACATCATTCTCTTCGTCCATTCTGTTCGTTTATTCCCCATCAAAATCTAAAATAAATGAACGGATTAAAACCTGTGGAGGTAATATAACTGGCTGAAATTCCATAGAGAATAACCCCTATAAACAATGTAGCAAATGCTTTACTAGCAGAATATTCAAACTCCGTGTAAATGAATGATTGAAATTTTTTACCAAATTTTGTCAAACCACTAAATGAAAAAATAGAGGCAACTATCAAGGTGAAAACAAATTCATTTCCGATTGGAATAGCAGTTAAATGGAAATTAAATGAAAAGAGTATTTTAATGTAATTCATAGCATCTGAAAAATTATTCAAACTAAAAAATACCCAACCAATCATTACAACCAGAAATGTGAATAAAACACTTGGAATTGTCCCAATGGACTCAAGAACTTTTGCTAAAAAAATGCGATCTAAAATGAGAAAGAGCCCATGAAAAGCACCCCAAATTACAAAATTCCAACTCGCCCCATGCCATAAGCCCGATAAAAGAAATACTAGTATGAGGTTAAAATATAACCGATTTTTACTCCTTACTTGATTACCTCCCAAAGGAATGTATAAATAATTTTTCATCCAAGTCCCTAAAGTCATGTGCCATCTGCGCCAAAACTCGGTTATACTTCGTGAATTGTAAGGGTTATCAAAGTTTTCTGAAAACGAAAAGCCCATAATTTTACCAATACCAATTGCCATATCAGAATAACCTGAGAAGTCAAAATAAATTTGAAACGTATAGGCAAGAATCCCTAGCCACGCCATTGATGTATCCAGTTGATTATAAGGCAAATTCATTGTTTCAGATGCAAATGCACCGAGCGTATTTGCAACAAGTACTTTTTTTGCCAAACCTATTGAAAAGCGATAAAAACCAAAAATCTGATTATCAATGGTTTCATTCCGATTGGGAATTTGGTCAGCAATTACATTAAACCGAACTATGGGCCCAGCAATCAATTTCGGAAAACAAACGATGTAAAGTAAATAATGATGAATTCGCTTCAAGGGAGCGTGAATTCCTCTGAAAACATCAATAGCGTATGTGAGCGTCTCAAATGTATAAAAGGAAATTCCGATTGGCAATGCGATTTTCGTCCACCCAATTTGAGTAAAACCGACTGAACCAAGAACATCGTTTACATTTTCAATAAAAAAATTAGCGTATTTGAAATAAGCCAACAAACCCAAATTCAACCCCAACGAAGCGAGTAAAAATAATTTTTTTCGACTTCTCGTTTCCGATTGATGAATTTCCTTGATTAAAAAAAAATCAATTACCGTCGTTGACACCAATATATAGATGAATAATGGCGCTCCCCAATAATAAAATGCCAAACTGGATATTAGAATCCACGTGTTTTTTAAATTCTTTGGTAGAATAATATATCCTATTAAAAATAGTGGAAAAAATAAAAAGAGGAATAAAGAACTACTAAAAACCACGTTCAAATTTAAATAAAACAGAGGTAAATTCGACCTAAAATCGTATTTTAGTCATATTTTTGAAAGGTAATGTTTTTCCAAAGCAAACTCATAATGAAGAATCTATTATACGTCACTTTAATTTGTTTACTGGCATTCTCATGTAAAAAGAAGGATACAAGCTGGAAAACAGATTGGGGAGCCCCAATGATTTCTGATACTTTGACACTTTCAAATTTCATGAATGACTCTACGCTTACAACTTCAAATGAAACAACCATTGATGTTGACTTGACTCGCACGCTGTTGGATATTGGAATTAAAGACATTGTTAAAATTCCTGATACAACGATTACTCAGTTTTTCAGCCCACTACTCAATATTAATAATGTTCTACCAGGATTTACTTTTGTGAATTCAATCGAAGAACACACAATCGATTTGAATGGAATTGAATTGAAAAAGATTCGAATTTCCAATGGAAAAATCAAAGTCAAAGTATACAATCCACTATCAACAAGAGTTTTTTACACGATACAATTACCAGGAACTACGAAAAACGGTGTCATGTTTGAACAAACATATTCGGTTGATGCGGGATCGATTTCTCAGCCGCAAACAGCAGAAGAAATCCTTGATCTTTCAGGTTTTGACATTGATTTAAGAGGAGAGTCTGGATTTAGTTTTAATGCACTGCAATCACGACTAGCCATTAAAACAGATCCAAATGGGTCGGTTGTTTCAATTAATTCGCAACATGATTTTAAATTTGATGGAACACTTTACGATTTGGAAATCGACTATGCTAAAGGTTATTTCGGAAATCAACTCGTTTCTGATACATCAACCTTTCAATTTCCTTATTTCAATAACGTAATAGGTGGTTCAATCGATATTCCTGCGACAAACCTTTTGTTTACAATCGAAAACGGAATGAAAGTTTCACTCAAAGGAAAAGTCACTCAAGCCAAGAATACAAACTATGCTTTAAATTCTGTCTCACTTAATTCATCTGAGATTGGTTCAGATTTTTATGTTTCTCCAGCAACAGGAAGTTGGTCTTTTTTAAATCCGAGTGAACAAACCAAATCGTTCAATTCAACCAATAGTAATATTGAACAATACATTGAAAATCTTGGCAGTCAACATGAGATTGGTTACCAGTTTCAATTAAATCCGTGGGGAAATGTCTCAGGAGGAGCTGATGAAATTTTTCCAAACAGCAAAATTAAGGTAAAAGTCAACCTTCAAATGCCACTGTCTTTCGGAGCTGATGGATTAACCTTAAGGGATACTTTTAATTTTGATCTTCAACAAGATGCGACAAAAATCCACGCGAATTCTGGAATAATTACACTAAATGCAACAAATGCCTTCCCCATTTCATGTGAACCAATTCTCTATTTTATGGATGAAAACAATTTTATTTTACATACGGTAGTTGGATCTTCACAAATCTCTTCAAGTAAATTGGGAAGTGTGAATTCGCAAAATGGCTTGTTTGAAAAAAAATCGAGTGTTGAATTTATACTTCCTGAGGCATTGGTTTCTGACCTCAATAAACTTAAATTCGTTGTTGTAGAGGCTCGTTTTGATACACCAAATTATCAAACAGGCATAAATGAACAACAAAGTATTCCTTTAGGAGCCTATTTGGCAGTCAAACTAAATGTTAAACTTAGCGGAACAATCATCTATTAATGAAACAATTCATTACCACACTATTTTTAATCTTGATTGAAAACGGGTTTTCTCAATCATGGCTTCCGAATCACCACGATACATTGATAAATCGCAAGCATGAAATCGTGTTTTCGGGTACAGCTGATTATGCATCTACATCTTTGCATAATTCGCTTACTCAAAAATTGTTTTATGGTGGAGAAATCACAACTGAAATAAAGGATAAAAGTCGAGGATTACATCGTGGTGTAAATCAATTTGGTTCGGATTTAAATACAGAAGCAGAATATCGAAATTACACTGTTTCACTGTGCAAAAATCCAAACTGGGGATTTACAGCTAAAGTTGGTTACTATTCGTTTATAGGTGCACGTTATTCCAAGGACTTATTCGACTTAACATTTTACGGAAATCAAGATTACCTCGGTGATACGGCATCTATTTCCGGAACAAAATTCTCGAGTTATACCTTTCAAAAAACTGGTTTTGGCTGGTTGGATAAAAAATCCAAATCATCTGTTTCATTAAACTTATTTAATTTATCCAGTTTTAGCGAAGCTAGTATTCAAAAAGGAGAAATATTCCAATCACAAAATTTGGATTCTATGGCAATTTCTTATGATGGTGCTGTAGGTTTTACAAATGGGACAGCATTTACAAAAGGTATTGGAGTTGGTATTGACTTAGATCTTAGATTCTCTGTTCCAACAAAAAAAGGAAATCCTTTATATTATCAGTTTTTAGCAAAAAATCTTGGTTTCGCTTCATTAACAACTCCGATGAATCACTATTCAGCGGACACCGTATTTTCATTCACTGGACTAACATTCAATCAGTTATTGAACGGAGCATCATTTTTAGATTCTAACTTTTCCGTTCTTGACACTTTAGAAGTGCAGAAAACATCCGTCAAAAAAAATATTTTTCTTCCTGGTTTTTTGCAGTTTTCAAAACTTGTTGATCCTAATTCTGTAAGAAAGCTACAAGAATTTTATGGTGTTCGCATGTTTCTTAGTTCGGCATACAACCCATTAATTTTTGCTGGATTGGATTATCGATTTACGATTGGTAAAGATGTAAAGCTGAACGTAGGAGTAAATGTAAGTTACGGTGGATTTACATTCTATCGTTTCGGGACATATTCAAGCTTGAAAATAAAAAATTGGAACGTCGGAATAGCCAGTGAAAATATATTAGGAAGAACAGGACAATCTATTCTAATGCGTGTTCAGTGTTCCTTTTAATTATAAGTAATTATAATTTCCTTCGCTTCAATTCCCGCATAATCAAGCTCAACTCTCTTCCCGTTTGACCCGCAACCGAAGTGTTTTCATCGGCTCTGCGCAAAAGGTAAGGCATTACTTCACGAATTGGACCAAATGGCACATACTTGGCAACATTATACCCAGATGCGGCCAAATTATAAGAAATGTGATCACTCATCCCAAGTAACTGAGCCCCAAAAAATCGTATGTCGTTACCCTTGATTTGATACTTTTCTAAAAGTTGCGTTAGATAAAGTGAGCTATCTTCATTGTGAGTTCCAGCGCAAAGTGCGAAATATTCTGAATTCGAAACAATAAATTCCAAAGCCAAATTGTAATCACGATCAGACGAAGCTTTATCAGGTTGGATTGGCGAAGGATAACCTAAACTCACAGCCCTATTTCGTTCTTTTTCCATGTACGCGCCACGAACTAATTTAACGCCATATTTGATATTATTTTCATGAGCCAATTCGAAACAAGACTTTAAAAAATCCAATCGATCGTGACGATACATCTGAATTGTATTGAAAACAATTGCTCGTTCCTTGTTATATTTTAGCATCATTTCGAACGCCCATTTGTCAATCGCATCTTGAATCCACGATTCTTCCGCGTCAATGAATACAGGCACATTTGAATCAAAAGCAGCTTTGCAAATTCGATCAATTCGGTTGACAATTATTTCAACTTCCTTTTTTTCAGCTTCAGAAAATTGATATTCCTTGTTACTCGCTTTTTCCAATAAGTCGAATCGACCAATTCCCGTTACCTTAAATACACCAAAAGGAATATTTTTATCAGACTTTCCTCTATCTAACGTTTTAATGATAATATCAGCTGTTTGATCAAAATCCTCATCTGATGTTTTACCCTCAACAGAATAGTCAAGGATTGTTCCAACACCAAAATCTCCCATTTTTTTTATTACGGCATCACATTCCCCTATGCTTTCACCACCACAAAACTGGCGAAATATAGTTGCTTTAACAGCGGCATTAATTGGAAGGTGAAGTTTCAAAGCCATATTCGTAGCTATTTTTCCTAATTTCACAAAGGTTGGAGAGGCAATGATCTTAAATAACCAATAAGCTCTTTTTAAGTCTTTATTCGATTTGCTTTGAAAAGCAATTTCTGTATTCTCAAAAGATATCATGGTCAAATTTAATTTGTTTTTTGGAACTGAAAGTCTACTAAAAAGAATAATTAACTTTGAGAAAACTATCCATCTAATGAAAGTAATTGAAGCTCAAGAATATTCGGTAGAAATCGGCCCACTTGAGGAAAGCTCGTTTGTTGAATTGCTGCAAACATATCGAGAACATAAATTGATTATTTTGGTCGATGAAAATACGCACGATTGTTGCCTTGAGTACTTATTGACTTCTTTCGAGGAGTTGGAACGAGCGGAAATTATTCTACTTCCAGTTGGCGAGGAAAATAAGGTGATGGAGGTTTGTTTCCAAGTTTGGCAAGCATTTACAGAATATGGATTCAGCAGAAAAGACTTGGTAATCAATGTTGGTGGTGGTGTCGTTACGGATATGGGTGGTTTCATTGCTTCCATTTTCAAGCGAGGAATGAATTTCATCAATATTCCCACAACATTGCTTGGAATGGTAGATGCATCGATGGGCGGAAAGACGGGGATTGATATGGACCAATACAAGAATCAACTTGGAACATTTTGTCATCCACAGAAAATTTACATCGACACGAAATTACTTGAAACACTTCCTGCAGAGGAAATATTTAATGGTTATGCCGAAATGCTTAAGCATGCATTAATTCGTGATAAGAATCTATGGAATCAAATAAAAACAATTCACTCTGAAGAGGAATTAATTCAAGAAGAAGTAATTCACGCGTCAGTTAAAATAAAAACGGATATCATTGAGTTAGATCCAAAAGAAGGGGGATTACGTAAAATCTTGAATTTCGGACATACAATTGGACATGCCTTGGAAAGTTATTTTTTGGATAAAACGCCAATTTCACATGGTCACGCTGTTGCGCTTGGTATGTGCGCTGAGTCTTTCATTTCTTGGAAGCAAAATCGAATTTCCAAAGAGGAATTCCTTGAAATTGAACAAACGATTACTTCCAGTTTCCCCATGATCACGTTGGAGGCTGATGATGTCCAAAAAGTAATTGAATTCATGTATCAAGACAAAAAAAATGAATCTGGAAAAATTCTTTGTAGTTTATTGAATGGAATTGGAAACTGTGATTATAACATTTCTATCAGTGAAAAGGAAAGTGGGGATGCTTTGTTTCATCTGAGTCTTTTGGCAGGAAGAGCAAATTAGTTTTCCAAACCCACATTTTTTCCAGCGATAAAACCAGTCGTCCAAGCGGCTTGAAAATTGAATCCACCCGTAATTCCGTCAATATCCAAAACTTCGCCTGCAAAAAACAAACCCTTTACAATCCGACTTTCCATTGACTTAAAATCTATTTCATTCAATGAAATTCCACCAGCAGTTACAAATTCTTCTTTGAAAGTCGTCTTACCACTGACCTCATAGCGATCATTAAGCAATGTATTAACAAGTTTATTGATGTTCTTTTTACCAAGATCCTTCCACCTCATTTCAAGTGAGATCTCAGATTTTTCAAGCAGAAAATACCAAAGCCGATTGGTAATTGGAAACGGATTGAAATTGTACACCATCTTTCCTCCTTGTTCGAGCATGTATCGAAGAAGTTGAACACGTAAATCATCTTCTTTTTCCTCGTTCAACCAGTTAACCAAAATTGCGAAGTTGTAATTCTTCTCATATAAAATTCTAGCTCCCCAAGCTGAAAGTTTTAAAATTGCAGGCCCACTCATTCCCCAATGTGTAATCAACAAAGGCCCCTGCCCTAATAATTTAGTTCCTTCCACTTTTACTGTTGTGTGTTCGACAACATTCCCCATCAATTCGCAAATTGGATTTTTGGGCATGTTAAACGTGAACAAAGAAGGAACTGGTTCAACTACGTGATGACCGAAACTTTCCATCAAATTAAAACCAGAAGCTTTTGGTTGACCTCCAATTGTTACAATCAAGCAATCAAATTCAAGCGTTGCTTCTTCCGTTTGAATTAAAAACGAATTTTCAGATTTTGAAATTTGATGAATTCGTTGATTTAATTGAACCTCTATTTTCAATCGTTTGGTTTCATTCAGAAAGCAATCGATAATGGCTTGTGAATCATTTGCTAAAGGAAAAACGCAATTATCAGGATAAACCTTCATTTTGACAGCTCTTGATTCAAACCAATCAATTATATCGGCTGCGTTGAATTGCTCGAACGCTTTTCTTAATTGATTTTCGCCTCGCGGATAATGATGAGAGAGCAATTTGTTGTCAAAACAGGCATTTGTTACATTACACCTTCCTCCTCCGGAGATTTTAACCTTCGATAGAACTTTTGATGATTTTTCAAGAATGACAACCTGAGCATTCGAAAAATGATTTCTACATGAAATGGCCGCAAAAAAACCAGCTGCTCCTCCTCCAATTACGGCTATTTTCATAAGGTTTTTGCGTATTATTTCATCTTTAATAGTTCCACCATTTTTTTCTGATGCAACTGAATATCCTCGAAAATCCATTCTTGGCCTTGTCGAAATTTCTCATTTTGAATGCACACTTCCATCATAATGATAAATTTCAAAGAAGCAACACCACTTTTAATTTTACCTGAATCCTTGTAACTACCGAGTTTCGCACTGGGGTTTTTATTCGATGCGGAACTATTTACATCTCCCCCAATCAGTGCATAGTTTCCAAAACAATTGATTTCATTTTGATTTAATTTACCTTCTTCTCCATTCGCGTTAGCTTGGGCATAAAAATGCTCTAAGGTATTTCTTCCTCTGGAGCAATAGAAGTTATCAAAATAATTTAAATCAAAGTCTGGACTACCTATTGATTCAAAAAAATCAATGCGCACTGGATTTCCCAATTCATAATTATTGCCCTTCAATTCAATTGCATATTTCTCCCACAACTTAAAATCAAGATAATTAAAAATAAAGGATGAAATTCCTTTTGATGCCTGAGTTCCATCTCCATAGATTGAATCGAAGTCAAATTGATGATTGACAACATCCACTTTAAGTTTCCAAATTTTATTTTCGACATCTTTCTCAAGCAAAGTGGAATCAAAACTATTGGGCAACGGGACGTTTATTTGATTCAGTTTTGAAGCGTTTAAATAAACATCTTTAAAATATTTTTCAGCGAGTAAGGAAACAAATTCGCAATAATCATCCACTTTTCGATCATTCGATCTATTCAAAAAAAGTAGGGAGTAAAATAAATAGTTCTTTCTTTGTTTGGGAGAAAAGGATACTTCAAACATCGAAAGTAGCTGTTGCAACTTCAATTGACTTTCACTCTTCTCATCTAAATTTTTTAAATAATAATTGCGATTTTCAAGATCAAACTGCCACTTCTGTAATTTCCAAGGATTGGAAGTTCGTTCATCGTCTTCAACTGATTGGTGAACAATGTAATTATCTAGCAAATACTTTGTTTTCAGAAGTATCAAAGCAAACTCTTTTACAAATTCTTCATCGATAATATGCTTTATTTTATCGAATTCATTTATCAATTCCTTATCATCCAAAATAAAATCATTCGGATCAAATTGCTCGTAATCGCAAAGCTTAGTCTTTAATACAATCAGAAGAAAATTTGGGAAGTCGATAATCGGTTGAAACGTATCATTTTTATCTTTTTCAATTTTTATTTCAGAATTTTCTGTTGAATTGATGATGTCGTTTAAGGTTTGCTTACCCAACTCCCCTTCGACCTTCGGTAAGTCATTGAATTTACTTAAATTGAAATCACAAAACTGTTTTCCAAAGACTTCTTCATGTTTATATTTTTGTTGAATGTAAACGGACATTTCGCTGCAAGCTTCCCAGACATAATTAAAGATTGCTTTATCCTGATTAGAAACTAATTTGGAAATCAATCGAGCTTTAATAATTTCGTGTTTTTCCAACTGTTCACCACGCGAATTCATGATTTCGAAATAATGATTTAAATCAATATCTCGAGGCACTTGATAATGTATAATATGAACTTGATTTAAAAAATACGCTTTAAATTTTGGTAATACCTCATTCGGAACAATCTCTTTAATGGCGTTCTTCGCATGCCTAAAACCATTTACAATTCCTTCATCTTTTTCATCAGA
>Ga0194116_10008690_pt1 | contig 10235 bp, 4 predicted proteins | sample TA2MahsurfametaG_4_FD_148617 | JGI IMG/M metagenome (GOLD analysis project Ga0194116, IMG submission 148617) | Freshwater microbial communities from Lake Tanganyika, Tanzania - TA2015008 Mahale S9 surface | ecosystem: Environmental > Aquatic > Freshwater > Lake | place: Tanzania: Lake Tanganyika... | reverse complement strand
ATAAATTTTTTATTTCATATTAAATTATTCTATTGAATTAAAATTCAAAAAATCACTTTTATCAGATTTATTATAAATTCAAAACAAAAAGATATTTTATTTAATATTTTAATAAAATTATTGATAATTACATTCTTGAAAAATAGTCGTTTTTAAATGAGATTAATTGAGTAAACTAGAAAGTATTATTTCGAAAGTTAATTGCTCATGAATCAGAGTTGACTAAAGAAAATTCTTTTTAAATTATCAAATTTCTGGAATTAAAGAATATGCCCAAAAATTTAATAAAGTATTTATTTTTAATAATGAAGTGAAAATTCTAATAAAAAATCCATTTTTTTTAAAGGTGCATTTCAAAAAATTAATTGGAACATATATAAAAAGTTTAGAAAACCCAAGGATTTCGATTGGGGAATATGATTTCATAAATCATAAAAAAATTTACTGGAAAAAGATTTCAAATAGGAGGTGTGAATGTAGAACCTATTTCAATTGTTTGAATAGCATTTATAAGTAATTCATCAATATCGAATATTTAAAGTTTTTCTTCATAAAATATTTATATAGAATTTATAAATAAAAACAAAGATAATATTGATTTTTCCATTCAATCCTCATTTTGCTTTTTAATCAATTATAGAACATCATCAAAGAATTTTTTTACGATTAAAATGTAAATTAATTCAAATTTTTCTTAATTATAGACCATATTAAATAAAAACAATAATTATAAATAAATTTATTATAAAAAATTCTACCAACAGAGATACTATATAATTATTGAATTCAAGATTTTTTTACTATGAAATTTTACTTCTGCAGGTTTAATTTTCTTAAAATTGATAAAATGGACATTTATCACATAAACAACAAAAACTTTTTGGAAAATTTTCATTACTTAATTTTTATTAATAGTGGACTTTACATTCTAAAACATATACAGCTTTTCAGAAATATAATAATAAATTAATTTTTTTAGAGAAAATAGATAAGATGATTAAAGAAATCAATAAAAAATTTTAATAAATTGTTCTTATAGAAATGCTGCATTTTGCAATATCAAATAAATAATATTATTATAAATCCAAATATAAATTTTAGTTTTATCAACTTTTTATTTAAAAATTTTTTTGTTTTGATTATAATTTAACGAAGTCATTTCATTTTAAAATAAATGTATCCCTCTAAACAATACGAAATTTTGTGAAAAAAATATGTATATTTTCATCAAAAAATATCATTCAAAGGAGATTTAAACAGAGTTATTTTTTTAAAATCTTTTTTATCTACGATTTTTATCTTATTCAATTAGGAATTAAAAAAAGCTTAAAATAAGAAAAATTTTAATTAAAATTAATAAGGAAATTTATTATTAAATCGATCATATTAAATTTATTATTTCAAAATTGAACATGTGTTTATTATAAATAAAGTGTCTGTATTTTATACTTGTTTAAAATAATATTTTTAATTCTAATGAATGTATTTTTCAGAATAAAATAAAAGTTTTAAATATTAAAAATTAAGATTAATATTAATTAAATTAATTTAAATTATAAATACAGAAATATTAATAATATGAAATTTAAAAAATGTTTTAAAAATTTTTTCCTAGTAACAATTAGGATATTGTTATTTGATTTACATTTAAATTAAAAAATTATTTCGAGTATTTTTTATTGTAAAAATTCAGAGAAATCAATGTTTTTTTGGAATTCAAGGAGAAATCTTTTTAAGAAACTAAAAATATAAATAATTTTCAATAAAATATGATTTTTCTTACATTATCTAGATCTTGTTCAACTTCATTTCTAAAAGAAGAATTTCCACTTTTTATTAAACTACCTTCTGTAAAGTTAAGATCTTGCATCTCATTTAGCATATTTTTTTCTTGATTTTCTTGTTTGGTTTGCAGTTTATTCAAAAAGTTTTTTATTTTTTGTTGGCAATTTTCTTGTGAAATTCCTTTGAAAAAAATAATAAATTACCATAAACTAAAAAAATTTGATATAAAAGAAACTAAAAAAATGTGAATTTGATTACTTTGTAATTTAACTGATTTTGAAATAACGTTATTCATCTCTTGTACAGTCTCCAATTTAATTTTATCATCTTTTTCTTCTGTTTTAACTCTATTAAAGTTTTCAGAATTTTTAACTTCAATAGAAAATTTTGTGGTATCATAATTTTGAGTTTTACAAACCATAATAGGATTCGTATTTTTAGATCCTTCAGTTGTTAGAATATTATCACCTATAATAAATGCTTCCTTTTGATTTTTGTAGTCATGATTATTAATTTCATTTTCATAATTTATAATAAATTCCTTTTTCTTTTCAGTATCTTTTATTGGTTTATCGAATTTTTTTTCTGAGCTTTCCTTTTCTAATTTTTCTAGACATTTGAGGTCATTTTTCATACTTTTACAAGAATATGAAAAATCATAGGACTCATTCTTATTTGTATAGAAATTGTCTTGATCTAAAATATTATCAATTTCTTCATTAAAACTATTGTTAATACTGTTGTCATTATTATTTTCAGGATCAGTGAAGAAATTATTAACTATTATTTCGTCGTTTTCTCCGATATTTATAGTATTTAGCTTATTATTTTTTTTATTATTGCAATTTTCCTCATTTTTTATTTTATTCATTTTTTGAAGTTCCTTGTTGATTTTTTTATCTTGATTCTTCTGAAGCTCTTGAATAATATTTTTAGAATATTTATTCTGTAAATTCAAACTTTTATGATATTTAGGATTAAGTTCATCTTCTTTGTTTATTATCTTTTTTCTTTTTTTAAAGTTCTCATGAATATTTTTAGAGTGATTCCTTATTTTGTTTTGCGAATTTCTGTTTCCAGTATTAATCTGGTCATTATTGCTTAATTTTCTCTTAATGTTTGCTTGTGGTCTTTTAGCTTTTATTAGCTTATTTTCAGTTTGATCAATATGTTTATTATCTTTATTTTGAATGTTTCTATTTTTAAAAACAATTTTATTTGAATTTATTCTTTTATTTTCATTCATTTTATCTACTTCATTTTTATCCTTATTTCCTTTACCATATAGATTATTTTGATTTTTTTCTTGAATCTTTGCATTTTTATAAAGATCCTTTTCTTTTGTATCTCTTTGAAAATTTTCTACTGGAAAATATTTTTCTTTCGTATTTTGTACTGAATTGCCAATAGTATTATTAAAGAGTTGTGAAGGCATCTCCGAATCTTCTAAATTTATAACTGCATTATAACAGTTGTTATTTTCGTCAAACTCGTTTTTCTGATTATCGAAACAATTTAAATTGTTATCCCCATTTAAATACAACTCTTCTTTTTCCTCATCTTGCTCAAAATTTGTCTCCATTACAAGTTTAATATTTCTTTCATTTTCGTTTCTTTGGTAATTCAATTTTCTTTTATTTAATTCAACACTATTAATGTTCAGATAATTCATGTTTGTAGGGACAGCTTTTCTATTTTCTTCGGTTTCTACTCCTGCATAACGTTCATGTGAAGTAATAGATTTGGTTTCAAAGCTTTTTTTATAGTCAGCTGGATTATTAATGCTTTTCACACTATTATTTTCCTTTAGAATTTTGATACTATTATTCTTATTTGAGCCATCACTATTTTTTTTTTCTAGTACATTTTCATTACTCTCAATCTTAGAAGAAGGGATATAATTATGATTATTAATTAATTGGTTGGTATTGATATTATTTTTCTGCAAGAAGGGATTTTTATTTATTTTTTCAAATATATTCATTTTGAAGTTAAATTTTGGGTTTAAAAGTTTTTTGCTTTCATTAGCTTTTTTATTATTAGGATGATTACTCTCTATTGATTTGCGATTGTTTAAATTATAATCGTTTTCCATTTGATTTGTTTGATCTTGAATTTCTATAAAGTTTTTTTCGTTTGTTTTAAGTTCAATTTGGTTATTAATATTATTATAATGATTTTTATTTTTTCCCAAAGTCAATTTATTTCCAAGGTTGGAATCATTATTTAAATTAAAATTTTTTTCATTTTCATTTATATATAAATTATTGCCTAAATTATTCACACTGTAGTCTAATTGCAAAAGCAAGTCTTGATTATAATTATTTTCAAAATTTTTCTTATTTTGATCCTTAATATAGTTGTTAATATTGATAATATTACCATAATTGCTTGGGTTCTTTGTTAGATTATGCTTTTCAAAAAAATTTTTATCATCTCTTTGATCTTTATTGATTAAGAAGTCATTAGTTTTATTATAATCAAAATTAAAAACTTTCTCGTTTTTCGAATCGGCTTTAGAGCTAAATATGAATTTATCAGAGTCGAAATAATTATATTTGTTAACATTCATAATGTTTTGTTGTTTTATAATGTCAAATTTTTCGTTTTTATTTAGTTCTGGATTTAAAGGATTGTTTTTTTTATCTTCATAGCTAATACTCAAATTTATCATAGGTTTTATCGGGTTTATATTACTTGAGTCTTTAATCTCAGAATATGAATTGTTAAATTTTTCATTTATATTTAATTCAGAATTATCTTTAACAATTTTCCTATCAATATTGTTTTTTATTATTTTATCATTTCTCTCAGAGGACAAATATGATTGCACCATGTTTTTATTTGAGATATTTGTAGTACAAGTTTTATTCGCTGTATTGTTTATTATATTTTGATAATAATTATTCCCAGAAAAAATCTTTGGAATATTTGGTTTTTTCAAATTTTTAAAATTACTGATATTATTCTGATTATTGTTGAAATTAGTGTTTATATGTGTTAGATTGTTAGTCAAGTTTATATTACTAATATTGGAGTTTCCAACGAAATTAGTAAATTTGGAAAGATTAATTGACTGATTGTTATGATTAATATTTGAAGTATTAGTTACATTTCGAGGATTATTTTCTTTCTTATCGAAAATTGGAGAAATTTCATTTTTATTAAAATCTGAACCAAAATCCATTTCTAAGTTATTGGTGAAAATAAAATTGCTTTTATTTTCATCGATGTTATTAATATTGTTAGTTTTTTCTACATGTTTAGGAATCAAATTCTTTTTATTTTTATTTATGTTATTTTTTATTTCAGGAATATTGTTTATATTAATAGTTGTTGATTTATTTTGCTTATTATTTTTTTCGGAAAAAGCTTGTAAAATTTCCGAGCTATCAATTGAATTTTTAATAGTCCTATGATGATTATAATCAGTATTTACAGTTCCTTCAGTATTTAAACGCGGAATCGTATCTCCATCCCTACTGGAATTTGTGTTTAAATTTTGATAGATTGTCTCAGTTTGATCAAAGTTGTTTATGTTATTTATATTATTATTTCGATTGTAAATAAGCTTTCCATTTTTATTAAGATAGGTTCTATTGTTATTAAATTGAGTTTCATCTTTGCAATAGTTTGAATTATTATTATGAGGAGATTTCTGATTAGTGTGTTCATTAATAAAAACCTCCATGTTGAAATTTAAATCTGCTTCAGTCCTTTCGTTAACTGGGAAAAGTTGTATTGAAGATTTACTTGCAGACATTGCCAAGTCTACATCATTACAATTATTAGGTAATGTTTTAATATTAGTTTTGTTTGTATTAGGATATTTGTTTTTATTATTCTTGTTGTAGCTTATATCATCGTTTGGTTGATTTTCATTATTATTATTTTTAAAAGTAGATTCTTTTTGATGAGTAGAAATCCTTGATATTGAAATGTCAGTATTAAATATGTCTATTTGCACATGCTCAATCGAAGATCTGGCTTGTCCGGGTTGTGTATTTGATTGTTGAGTGTCTTGCCGTTCTAATTTAGCATTGATAAATTATGAATAATTATGAGTATTTTATATAATTTAATTTTAATTCAAAAATAAGTTATTTAATAAAAAATCATATTTAGATATTACCATTATTGATTGTTCGAGTGTTCGAACCTTTAAGGATATAATTGTTATTATCTTTATCTGATTCATTATTCTCAATCGAAGAAAATTTAGTTTCAGGCTTGAATTCATTCAAATTATTTTCATAGGAGAACATGAATTTTCTAGTGATTGATTCAAGAGTATTCAAATTATTATTGTCTGTTTTTTTCCCACTATTTTGAATTTTGTTTAGGGAATTTTCGCCATTAAAAATATTTTTCAAATCATTAATTGGTTTAGATTGATTTGTTTTTGTTCCGTAGTTTACTAAATCATTGCTAGTTAAAATATAATTTTTAGTATCAGTAAATTCTAGTTGCAAATTTTTTTTATTTTCATAATTTTTTTTAATCTGAATTGCATTTTCTATTGGTATGCTATGATTATAATTTCTATTCGGGTTGTAAATGTTATTATTAATTTCAAAATTAATGATAGGAACGTTGTTTGGATAGGCTTGGTTCATTATTGGATATTTATGATTTTCAAAACTTTGATTTTTTTCATTTTTATTTGAAATATTATAATTGTTATTTTGAAATTTCATTAGTTTATTCGTTTCAATGGAATTATCGTTCTGTATGAAATGATTTTGATAATCTTTAGCCTTTTCCGAATATTCCTGCGTTAAAATTCTTGCAGTGTTCCCAGCAGATTTATGCCTTTTATTCTCAATCTTTGGTTCTAATTTAGTGTATTTATTATAGCTTTTATTAATGTCTATTTTGTTATAATTATAATTTCGTTCAGTAATATTAATTTTATTTATTTCTTTATTAGATCTAATCTCGTTTTTATTTAAGATATTTTGATTGGATGTTTTATTACTCAATTCTTTCTCGATTTCTAATAGATCCTCTTTTTAAGTTTATTTTAAATTTTTTCGAAAATATTATAATTAAGACTATTATTTAATAATTAAATTTACCTATTTCCCTTAAGATACTATTATTTTTAAAATCAATTTTGTTATTGCAATTTCCTTGAACAGGTTGGCTATTCCATAAAACCTCATTTTCGCTCATATTTCGATTATTATTGAAATTATTTACATATTTTGGATTGTTCATATTATATGAAATGCTACTTACATTTTGATTATTATTGTTACACAGCGGCATCACGTTTTCATAATAAACTTCAATATAATCTTCATTAAATTTATTATTGATTCCTTTGGAGATTTTTATTTGATTATTTTGATTAATTTGAATATTATGCAATGATCCACCACAAATTCTGTTTGCAATTTCTCTGGACTTTTTATTTATTTTCGGAATATGTTTATTTTCTTTTTCTTCTTGTACTATCTTTTCTTTTTTTATTTTCTCAATTTTCGCTAGTGTCTCTAAATGTCTTCTTCTGAAATATCCATCCATAGATCCAATATCATTCACTATATTTTTTCTCCTATTTGAAATTTCTATTAAATCATTTGTTTCTAATTTTCTATTTGACTGTTTATTTACAATTTGTTGGTTGTTTTTATTTTTATTGCTTGATTGGCTGTTTTTTCCGTTAAAGCCTGATTGCACATTGGAATTTTGATTGTTTAATTTATGGATCAATTCGTTTCTTAATTGTGAATTATTAATAAAGCTATTATTAAAACAGTCATCATTTTCATTTAAATTAATCTGAGGAAGGCTTTCTAGTCTTTGAAATTCTTCTTTATTTAATTTTACGTTAGTTTTTAAAGGACTTACAGAATTTGACTGAAATTTGGAGGTAATGTGATTATTAAATAAAACATTATTTTGTGTATTGTTTGTACTCTGAAAATTCGCCTTAGGAAAATTGTAATTATCCATCCAAGCAGCAGAATTTTTATTCAAATGATGCATATTGTAACTTAGAATTTCTACATTATTCAGATTTATAGTATTCATATCATTAGAGTTTACATTATTCTCATTTTTATTTCCTTCTTTCGGATAAAGATTATTTTTATTGCCATCAGAGCATATATCAAGAATGTCTTTTATATAAGATTGAGATTCATCATCAATTTTAGAATTAATATTTCTACAATTTGCGGTGTTTTTTAAATTATCGTTTTTCAATCCTTTTTTTAATTGGACAAGAATATTTAAAAAATCAGCGTTATTAGTATCTTTCATCAAGTTATTTATATTTAGATTTTGAGGAGGTGACTCATCAACCGGAATAGAAGAAAAATTTGTAATATTATTCGAGTTATTATTAATTTCTTTGTTTTTTAGAATTGATTCTTTGAAATCAAAGTTTTTTTTAATTGTTGGTTTAATCGCATTTTCAGCATTTAATAAAATTTGCTGAAAATGATTCAAATCTAAAACTTCCACAGCACTTTTGATGTTTTTGTTATCTGAGTTGTTTCCTAAGATTTCTTTATCTAAATTATTTAAATTTTGGAATATGTATTGCTCAAGATATTCTTTTTCATTCAAATTAACATTAGTCAAAGAATTTTTATATATATTTTTTTCTTGAGTTTTTATTTTGCTATTATTATTTTCTTCAGGAGAATTGAAATTTCCAGTTTTTTCATTAAATCTGGTATTTGAATTATTATTGGAAAATTGAGTTGTGGTTATGTTTTCTAAATAAGCATTATTACTATAATTGTTTTCATTGCTGATTGGGTAAGAATTTAAATATTTCTTTTTATTCTCATGCTCTCGTGTTTCTAAATTTTGATTATAAATGTGATTATTCGGATTGAAACTTAATGAATTTTTGTTATTATATTTCTTATTTATATTATTATTAATCGAATTGATTTTGCATTGATCGTCTATATCTTCTTTTTCCTTATTGCGATCTGTTAGATGATTATATTTTCTTGAATCTTTTGTCTCAAAATGAATTAACTGGGAATCATTGTCTAAATGATTTTTGTAATGAATATTATTTATATAATTATTATTAAATAAATTTTCATTTGCAAGTGAATGAATGGTTTCAAAATTAGGGAAGTTATTATCATTAACTTTAATATCATCTAAATTCCGATAAAAATTATTAGCAGCACAATTGTCAGTTTTCATTGTATTATTTTCTACAACTTTATTTGCCTCTAGTTTGTCGAATTTATCAACAACATTACTATAATTATTTTTTTCAATCTCTCTGTTCGTTATGATGGAATAATCATCTTGATTTTTATTATTTACTATCAAGGGTACTTTCAAATTGCTGAAATATTTCGATTTTCTAAATAAATCTTCATTCTCAATATGATTAATTATATTACCACGGTCAGTATTAAGAATATTTCTCGTAAAATGAATTGAATTTTTTCTTCCTTTATTGTTAATTTCTTCATCATCTATGTTGAGTCCATATTTGTTTTTTAATAAATTTCTATTCAAATTAAGTGATTTGTTATTCATATTTTCATTATCTTCAAAATTTACAGAATTTTTATTGGGAAATTCATAATTGAAATTTAAAATATTGCTATTTATAAAATCATAATGGTTAATCTCCTTTTCATTTAAGTCATCTTCATCAAAATCATCTAAATTGCTATAATTTTCCTTTTCTTCAGAACATCCGCTATAATTTTCTATAACTTGGAATTCTCCCTCATCATAAAGATTATTATTTTCTCCTTTATAAAATTCCATATATTGATTTTGCTGTGCATTTTTGAAGTCAAAATTTAAAAAATTGTTTTTCTTTATCTTGTTTCTATCTTCGAAATCTTTGCTTTGCGGTTTTATAGGACGAATGGTTTCATTAAATGGTTCTTGAAAATCTATAAACTTTTGACCTTTAAAAATTGTGTTTCCTAAATTTTCTGATTTTGCGTTATTTTTTTTATTATTTTTATTTAAATTTTGTAAATTAATTGCTTTATTATTGTTAGCATATATATTACTAATATTATTTTCTAATGTCTGTCTATGAGAATTATTTGTTGAAACATTTGAAATGTTTGTTTTTTGAATTGAAAATTTGTTTTCTAATTTGCTAATATTTTTAGAATTGCATACTTTATTGATGTTAGTTGAATTATTTAAATTTTTTTTTTTTTGAATTGTGTTTTTATTATTACTTTGAATGTCACTCGATTTATAACTATTATAAGGAGCTTTCATTTATCCTATTTGTTAAATTTTATATTTAAATTAATAAAATTAATTATAATTAAAGGAAATTTAATTATATTGAGTTAAATTCGATAAATTTTTTGACATTTTTCCTAAAATTTATACATTAAAAAAGTTTCGATTAAACATTTATAGAAATAGTTGCTGTAATAATTATTATTTTATAATTATATTTAATTGTTACTGGGGTGAATCAAAAGGTT
>Ga0194116_10008688_pt1 | contig 10237 bp, 15 predicted proteins | sample TA2MahsurfametaG_4_FD_148617 | JGI IMG/M metagenome (GOLD analysis project Ga0194116, IMG submission 148617) | Freshwater microbial communities from Lake Tanganyika, Tanzania - TA2015008 Mahale S9 surface | ecosystem: Environmental > Aquatic > Freshwater > Lake | place: Tanzania: Lake... | reverse complement strand
GCCATTGGCTGCAGAACCTCAACCTCAACCAGGAGATCCCGCTCAAAAGCGAGAGCGTGGATGCGGTGCTGATCGTGGCGGGCTGGCAATACCTCCAATACCCGGAAGCGATCGCATCGGAGCTGCTGCGCATCACCCGGCCGGGCGGCCAGCTGATCGTGGCGTTCTCCAATCGCATGTTTTTCACCAAAGCCCCCCAGATCTGGGCTGATGGGAGCGATCGGGATCACCTCACCTATGTGGCCGAGGTGTTGATGGCTCAGGGCTGGCCCAAGCCCGAGATCGTGGCCGAGGAAACCCGCGCCGTGGGCTGGAAGGGGCTGGTGGGGGGTAAGGGTGATCCGTTCTTCGCCGTGCTGTCTCAGAAGCCGAAAGCATGACAACTCCCATCTCCCCTGGGCCGACTGGCCCCGAGCTGCTGGCGTTGGAATTGGCTGCTCGGCATCAGGGCACCGGCCTTGTTGCTGGCGATCTCGAAGGTTGTTGGCAGCTCACTCAGGTGTGGCCGAAAGGTCAGTCGCGCCCTGCGCGGTTCAGTGGCGCAGCGCTGCGGGCGGTTGGAGCGCGTTTGGAACTATCTCTTGTTGCAGGGTCTCTAGTTCTCAGTAACGTGGTTTCGCTCGCTTCGTTGGAGCTTCGCTTCCGTGGCCGAGCGCAGCTTGTTGGGCGGCGACCTCTGCTCGCGTTCCATTTCGATCAAGTTGAACTCAACCTGGCAGGGAAACAGATGTTTTGTATCCCCCCGCCGCAACCTTCTTCATCGCGGCAGCAGCCCTTCTTTGCGTTGATTGCGCGACATCCAGATGGCTGGCTCGCCGCCCGCGGACGAGGTGGTGGTTTGGCGCTTTGGACAAAGGTTCACCCCGCGCCAATCGGTTGATGCGAGCAGCAATGCGGTTGGCACGGACGAGAGTTCCTTTGGAATCGCTACGGATATCCATGTCATCTTGATGCCGGCCTGGCTTGCTGCCAAGGCCTGAGCAAGCATGTGGCGGGCTTTGTGGTCCACACCGAGAGGGGTTGTGTTGATTCTTTTTGTGGGTCCACTAAGATGGGCATGTTGCATTGCTCAACATGCCAGCCGTGCCAGATCCGTGTCGTTGGCAGCCCGGTTTCGATCAGGGAATCTCCTGGGCTCGCTTTGAGTCGGATTCGGGTTCCTCTCAGGAGTCGGGGATTTTGTTGGGCAAGTGCTCTCCTGTGATTCAGGCGACTGAGCCCGTTTAGTTCGCCGCCGGTCACACGTAGGATTCAGTCGACCTTTTCGAGTTCTGTCATGCAGCTCACAATCGAAACCATCACAACCGATTCCTACCTCATGTTGAGTCTGAATGGCGATGTGGATACGAAAACAGCGCCTTCTTTGATGGAGGCATTCGCTGCTTTGGAGTTGGCGTCGTTGGCTGAGCTCCGCATTGATATGGCTTCTGTTGGTTTTCTGAGCAGTGCAGGGCTCCGCGCTCTTGTTTTCGCGAAACAGAAGATGCCTGCCTCTGCCCAATTGATTCTGATTGGTACCAGCACCGAAATCGCCGACGTGATTACCAAGACGGGCCTTTCTCAAGCGATGAAGCTGGTCGCTAGTCACGACGACGTTTGATGGTTGCCTTCCTCGACAATGCAACCTGATCCATCGGCTGCTCTGATCGCCAGTTTTGATTCCCCAGCCTCGATGGAGAACTGGGAGAATTTGATTGGTTTTATTGAATCACAGGCTGGTGCGCTCTTGGGTGAGGGGGCGGCGAATTATCAATTGCGTCTTGCTTGTGAAGAGCTGCTCTCCAATAGCATTCGGCACGCTCAATGGCCTGAGCCTGGCTCGGCTCAGCCGCTCCCTCACATCTGGTTGCGGGTGTTCAGGTGCGATGGCTCGGATCCTGAGGTGCTTTTTGAGCTCGACGATAATGGTAAGCATTATGATCCAGAGCTTGATCGGCCAAGGGATATTCATTCGCACCTTTCGATTCAGGAGCGCTCTATTGGTGGCCTGGGTTTGTTCCTTGTGCAGCAATCTGTCGATAAAGTGGAATATCTCTGGACGGGAGAGCGCAATCGTTATCGCCTCTTTGTGGCCTTGCCTTCCGGGCTTCCTTGATGATTCCCTGTTCTGCCTGGGATTCTCTCGATGTCAGCGTGTGTGATTGTGTCCTATGGCTTGTCCCCGTTGTGGCAGTTGGTCTGTCCGGGCTGATCGCAGTCTGGCTGGCCGGCTGATTTGCGGTCGGTGTGGCAATCCGCTTGCTGGTGGATCTCGCCAATCCATGCGCACCGTTCGCGGCCGCTCTGGGCCTCATCGTGTGCTCGGTTTGGCGCTTGCGCTCATCATTGTTTCCGCTGTTCTGGCCGCGCTTGACTCAGTCTCAAAACAACCCTCAGCTCCTGACGCTGCCGGCGATCGCCCTCACGATCGGTGGCAGTGATTCCGGTGGTGGCGCCGGCATCCAGGCCGATCTGAAAACCTTCCTGGCCCTGCAGGTGCATGGTTGCAGCGCCATCACCTGCGTGACAGCTCAGAACACCTGTGGTGTCGGCCGGGTGGATGCACTGCCCCCCGAGGCTCTCACCGCTCAGATCGAGGCGGTGCTGAGCGACCTGCCCGTGGCGGCGTTGAAAACGGGGATGCTGTTGAACAGCGCCTTGATCGAGGCCACGGCCGCCGCCCTCGAGCCGCTCACCCTGCCGCGCCTGATCGATCCGGTGATGGTGTCGCGCGCGGGCTCGGTGCTGCTGGAGCCGGGGGCGATCGAGGCCTACCGCCAGCGGCTGCTGCCCCTGGCGGCGCTGATCACCCCCAACATCCACGAAGCCCGCTTGCTCAGTGGTGGAGCGGTGGAGGGTGCCGCTGATGTGGAGCGCGCCGCTGAGCGTCTGCTGGAGCTGGGGCCGCAGGCGGTGCTGATCAAGGGCGGCGGTTTGGCGGAGCTGCGTGGCCGCGATTACCTGCTGCAGCGCAGCGGCTCCGGCCAATGGCTCACGCACGCGCCTGTGGACACCCCCCACAGCCATGGCAGTGGCTGCACGCTCGGGGCCGCGATCACCGCTGAGCTCGCCAAGGGCCAGACGCTGCTGGATGCCGTGCAAATCGCCAAGGATTTTGTGGAACACGGTTTGCGCGCTTCTCTAGCCATCGGGGCTGGCCAGGGCCCACTGTGTCACTGGCATCCGTTGCTCTGACCGCCATGGCCGACGCTCCTTATCTGATCGCGCTCGCGCTGCTGGAGCAGAACGGCGAGCGGGCGATGCCGCTGCAGGGCAAGTCGTTGCGGGAGCTGCTTCCGGCCGATGGGGATCCCGGCGAGGTGGGCCGCCAGCAGGCGCTTGAGCTGCTGGTGCGGGTGTGGCAGCGCAGCGATCAAGGGGCGCTGAGCCGTGCGGCGGGAGATCACAGCCTGCTGCTAGTGGCAGTGCCGATCGAAGCGCTGCAGGAAGATCTGCCGGCCCTCAAGGCGCAATGGCTCAACAGCGGTGATCGCGCCGCGCTGCTGCAGGGGCTGGCGGCCCTGGGCGCTGGTGTGTGGAGCCTCAACCAGGAGCCACGCCAGCCGCTCGCCTATCAGCGCCTGGCTTGAACACTGCAGCGATCAGTTGTATTCGCCCGGGATGTCGTTCTTGCGAACGGTCACTCGGTCGAATGTCTTGCCCGACACCCGCAGCAGCTCATCGCCGGAGAACTCAAAGCCCAGCTTCAGGGCGATCTGGGCCACATCGTCGGCGGTGGCAGCAGCCAGCACCTCGCTCTTGAGGGCGGCATCGTCTTGCATGCGGGCCAGGAAGGCTTTCAGCTGATCAAGCGACATCACACCGATGCGGGTGGCTCAGTTTCTCAGCCCGCTGTGGTGGTGAGGTAAGGCTCAAGGAAGCTGAGCGGTTGGTTCATCGTGGCGGAGAAGCCCAGGATTCCCTGGTCGCGATGGCTGTAGAGCAAGGTGTCATCGCCATCGATCAAGAAGGTGCCGCCCCGTTGGGTGATGAAGGCGTCGCTCGGCACATAGGTGCGCCAGTGGCTCAGCACCTCCGTCATGTTGCGGAGCCGCACGGTGGCCAGTTCAAACGGCCGTTGGAATCCCTCGCCTCCCGCCAGGCGAAACAGCGGGCTATCGATGCGCTGGGGTGCGTTGCGGTCGCCCCGATAGCCGCGGAACACCTCCGCCAGGGTGCCGGGTGAACCGATGCCGGCACACATCAGCAACAGTCCAGGCCAGGGCCCACCGAGAGTTTGCAGGCCCTCGTAGAGCCCCAGCTCCCGATGCAGATGGGGCTCGGCGTTCACCGCGAGGGCCTCGCGCGGAAACCCGGTGTAGCCGCAGAAGCGATCGGCACCAGCCGCATCGCCGATGGCGATGGCCCGTAGGCGGATCCCAGCCGCCTCCAGCTGGGGCAGCACCGGCACCAGCGCCTGGGCGTATTCCATCGAATCGAAATCGCCCAGAGTCCCCCACACCGTCACGAGGTGCCTGATGCCGAGCTCGCGATTGGGCGTCTCGGCGATCCGCTGCAGCAGCGCTTCAGGTGCTCGCATGGCTCTGTGTGCATCTCGGTTGCTGACGACGCTGATTCTGAGTCCCGGCTCTTTGGACGTCCGACCAGCCACTTAGCATCCACTCCGGGCCTTTGAGCATCCACAGACCGAGTGATCACCGCCAGCTGATGCAAGAGCCACTCGCCAGTCGACTGGACGCTCTGGCCGGGGCCTGGAACGAAGCTGAGATCGCGCGGCCTTCGCTGGGCCGGTGGATCGAGCAGTTCGCCTCTGAGGATCAGGCGATCGCCCTGCGGCTGCTCGAGTGCATGCAGATGCATGGCTGGGCGCGGCTGATCCGCGAGTGCCGGCTGCTGCATCAGCGTTTGTGCGTCGACCTGGCAGAAGACGGCTTCGATGTGGAGCGCTGCAGCGATATCGATTTCACGCGCGCCTTTGTGTGCAAGAGCGGTGATCTGATCTCCTACCTCTACCGCAAGGCCAACCGGCTGCCGGTGACCTGCTTTCACAACATCGAAGGGCTGCAGGCTGCACCGCCATCGCCCGATCAACGCCGGGCCCTGGTGATCCTCGACGACTACATCGGCACTGGTTCGCAGTTCCTGTTCACCTTCGTGGCCCGCAGTGCCGCCAACCAAGCCCTCCTGCAGCGCTACGCCCGCGTGCGATTAGCCGCGATCGTCGTTCACGACGACGCCCGCCATAAATGGAAGCTTCTGCAGCGTTCTGAGGTGGAGCAGGTGATGGCGATCGAGGAGCAGCAACTCACCTGCGTGGATTTCGCGCCCGAGCGCCAGGCGCTGATCGCGGCCCTCTCCAGCCTCAACTGGCGTCGCATCGGCCTGGTGGCCGCGGGCCGCGATTTCCCCGTGATCGCCCATCCTCAACTCAGCCCGGATGAGCGGCAGCAGTTGCGGGGGTTCCTGCTCCGGCAGCAGGAGGCCCAGGGCGCGGGCACCACCGAATTTCTGCTCGGCCACCACTCCTTCTTCTATGGCGCCCCGAATGCCCTGGCACGGGTGCTGCTTCCTTTGTTCAAGCGCATTGAGGATTTCAGTGTCTACCCGCGCGAGTCGCAGGTGGGCCTGCCGGCCGATCTGCTCGATTACGACATCGATAATCTCCAGCCGGTGACGCTGCATTACCCCAGAGTGTGATGCTGAATCCGGGCCTCTCTCCCAGCTGGTTCAGCACCAGCCACTGCTAGCGACTAGTCTCCACTCCATGGATCGCCGCCACTGGCTGTTGTTGTTGTTGGCCCTCGCCTGCGTCGCAGGGCTGCTGCTCTGGATCGGTGAGATCGATCTGGGTATGGAGGAGTCGATCGCCCCCGCTTCAGCTCCTGCTTCCGCACCGTTCTCCCCCGCAGCGCCCTCCCAGCCATGACCCACCTGCTGATCACCCTCACCCTGGCACTGTTTCATTGGGTGGGCCCTGTTCCCGCTGACCTTGGGGTGAATCACGGCTCTCTCTCTCCTTGTTCCAGCTCTGCCCACTGCGCGCGAGCGAATTGGTCTGTGGCCGACCCCACGAGCACACTGGCGGCGCTGGTGCCGGTGATTGAGGCCATGCCGCGTACGGAGGTGGTGGAGCTGGGCGCCGGCTATCTTCACGCCACCGTTACCAGTGCTTTCTTTGGCTTTGTGGATGATTTGGAGCTCTACGCCGATGGCTCCGATGGTGTGCTCCAGGCTCGTTCGGTATCCCGATTGGGAGACTCCGACCTAGGGGTGAATCAGAAGCGTCTTGCCGCACTGGAGCAGCAGCTTCAGTAATCAAAAACTTCTCTGGATTTCTCGCTACTGCGATGTTTTCCAGGGCCAAATAGACTGATCAGATCACTAAGCCTGCCGAGAATGGCCAGTGCATTGGGTTATTTTTTGTCTTTATGTTTATCTGATAGGTGCATTATTCTTGGGATCTATTAGCCTAAGACCTCTGTCTTTCCGCGGCATCTTGCAGTTTCTGGTCATATCACTATCTCGGGTTGTGTATCACTTTGTGATGAGAATAGGATTGGGCGCGGATCAATCATGAATCAAAGTGGGATTTTTTTAGACGCTCCATGAATGGTTGGCTAGTCTTCTCCTTGCGAGCTGTTCGCTCACTTGCTATCTTGGCGTTGGCAAGGACAGTTCTTTCTTAGCCCCCAAGCACCTGGACAGGCTTCGCAATGAAAAAAAGGCTTCGATGGATCACAGGGCCCATTCATGCAGGCTTCGAAAGGTGCTTTTCGGCTGTTGGCCACGCAAGGAGTTGCCTCTTTAGGTATTTATGCGGGCATGCTCCAGTATGTGCTCTTGTGGATCTTTCCTGCCTACCAAGCAAAGATATTGTTATACGGCCTTGTGTTCTGGGGGCTTAGAATCCCTTATTTTGTGCGGATCAAGGAGAGGGCTGTTGTTAGTGAATCGATCTTTATGTTTTCCGCGGATCTTCTTGGTGTCTTTTTGAATCTAGAGGGTGCTGATCAGGCGGTTAAAGAGTGCCTTGCAATCTTTGGGTCATGATTTCAGAAAAGCGTAGCAAGTGGATTAAGAAGCAGGTTGTTGCGGGGATTTGCGCCTCGATTGGGCTCACCTGTTTTTATCTCGTGAGTCAGCGCACCAATTGGTTAACTCCGAGGCCTCTTGTTTGTGGAGGTTGGAACAAGAAAACATTCGTTCAAGGCCCAACTGTTCAGGCGGTCACTGCTTTAGGTGCCAAGCCAAGCTTTTGTGTGCGTGAAGTGCTGCGCACTTACTCCACATCGATGGCCGATATCTGGGCCGGAGTTTCAATTTTCGGCACAGATGGAGAAACATATATTGAAGCGCAGTTCTTTGTTGCGAAGAACTTCGGCGACGATCAATTCACCGATCAACCTGGTGACTGGATGGTGCAACGCACGATCCGCTACAACAAATGGGGTATCGAACGTTGGTCGCGAAGGCACCAAGTTGCATCATGGTTTGATCCCATGATGGACGAAGAAACTGCTCTAGAGCTCTGGAAATTGGTTCAAGAGCAAATCGCTCCTAACTATGCTTCCAGGCGTATCTCCTGGGTGCGTCAACTTAATGAGCGTACTCCAGAGTTGGCTTTTGCTGGCTTTCTCATTTTCTTTTGTTATGGAGTCTACAAACGCTTTTTTGGATCACCCTTTGATGATGATCACGATAGAGAGCGCTTTGGTGATAAACGCATGGCTCAGCGGGCGCTTGTTGCTGAGTTAGGTCTTCTGCTTCTCTTGATCTCTGGTTGGTTGATCTTGGCTTGGACTGATTGGATCAGCCACACACCTTTTGCCTGTTCTTCCTATAAGTCTGTTAAGCCGGGCTATTCCGAGCCTATCAGCGTCTGCTTCCACGAGGCTCTTTCCTTGCCTGGGGTTGATAACCAAACAACAGTTCTGGGTACTTCAATACACATGAAAGATCAGGTTATACGTTCTGATATTCAATTCTATATTGCCAACGGGAAAAATAGGCTTGGTTTTAAGGACGAACCGGGAGATTGGGCTTTTCTGGGTTACAAGAAGTATGACGCCAAGACTGGTTTGCTCCAGTCTTCCAGTGACCAAACAATTTCTTCTTGGTATGATCCGATTGTTCCTTCAGACGTGCAGCTGCAGCTCTGGACTCAGGTCCGCGATGAAATCGCTCAAAAAGTTCAGGCGCGTCGCGTAACTATTCCTAGGAAGCTAAGTTCGGTATTGGAGTCGTTTGCGGCACTGGCGGCGGCTTCTGTGATCACTGTGATGACGTTCATTAAGCTTGTTGAAATTAGCGTTGCCGATGAAGGCAATCCTTAGTGAGTTAACCCTCTCTTCGCCATGATCAAAACTCTCTTCACAAGATCAAATCTCATTGCCTTTGCCGCCCTGATCGTGGTTGCAGTGAGCACATTCGCTTTTCTTGGCAACGTCTCGTTTCATCCACGCGTCTCTACAGACAGAATCGCTGTTACGAGTACAGCGAATAGTCTGCCCCGCGAGCTCATGGATCACGAGCCTGGTGGTAGTGGTTCAATCCAGCCTAAGCTTGCTGGGCAAGACTATGCTAATGACAAGAAGGCTTATCTCGCTGCCCCATATAAGGTGAATGTAGGTATCTATTCGGTTAATAGCTATGATGTAGATCTTTCCGTTCCAAGCTACTCTGCCAAAGGATATATCTGGTTCAAGTGGAACCAGCAACTTCAAGACTACATGGATGAGGCTGGGCTGAAGATTGAAGATGTGTTGACTCCCGTTAATCTCCTGGGTTCATCGGCCGATCAGCCATTTTTTCCCATTGGTGACTCTCCAGAGGAGCTTGAGAAAGGGGAGTATTGGCAAGTCTTTACATATCACGGTAATTTCTTCATTGATCAGCTTTCTCTGCAGCATTTCCCGTTCAATCAGCTTGCACTTCCGCTTGTTATCGAAGCGGACGATCCGGATGGCTCCCTTTCCTATGAGGGTTTGCGAATCACTCCGGATCTTGATCAGTCTGGCATTGGTGCGTATTCCGCGATTAATGGCTACAGCGATCTAGGTTTTACGATGGGCGAATACAAGCATTATTACACAACAAACTTTGGTCAGGGAGGGCCTGCTGAGGATTACAGCCAGCTGATCTACAGGGTTGTTTACGGGTCTTCGGTGTGGTCCTCTTTCTGGACCATGATCCAGCCGCTGGCCATCGTGATGGCGATGATTGTTGTGGTTTCAAGAATTCAGCACGACATCTGGGACGTTCGGGTTGGTATCCCTGCCACAGTCTTGTTGACGCTTGTGTTCCTTCAGCAGTCTTACAAGGCTGGTCTTCCCACGCTCCCTTATCTCACCTTCCTTGATGAGGTCTACGTTGTTTGCTATGTGCTCACCTTGATTGCTTTCGTTCTAACGATTTGGGCGGGCAAGAAGCGGTTTGATGTTAACCGCCTCAATGATGAGGCTCAGATTGATTTAATGGAGAGGAGGATTGAGCAGTTTGATCGCTTCTGGCCGGCTGCGGTGATTGGCATCGGTTTTCTCTCGATCGCTCTCTGCTGGGTGTTGGAGTAAAGCTCCTTGGCTTGTTTCGGTCTGCTGGCTGTCGCCAGCGCTATGGCGACCACCTGTCGTTTTTCCTTGCGCGTCATCCCAACCGCAGTGGGCTCTGGGGCCGATCAGCGGTGAGGTCTTGTGCGTTGCATCAGGGGTTGAGTCGCTCTTCGGCCCACTGTTGATCGGCGCGCCAGCGGCGGCGCTGGTGGGGGTGTCCGGTGAGTTCCAGCAGCTCCACCTGCGTCACGGCAATGCGCAGCAGGGTGAAGCAAGCCGGTAAGGGTGTGCCGTCGGGCAGTTCGGCCGGGAAGGCGGCGGCGGCATCAAGTGGCGCGCCTGGCTCTGGCCAGCCCCACAGGGCGCGGGGCCCAGGGTTCAATTGCTGCCAGTGCTGTTCACGGGCGGTGTGTTCCTCCCCTGGTGGTAGCGCCAGCCGGCTTCCCCGCAGCCGAAACTGCGAGCGCGCCTTCGGCAGCAGCCAGCACAGCTCCAGCCGGGGTTCCACGCTCAGCTCGCTGGCCTTGCTGCTGCGGCTGTCGGTGAGCAGATCCAGCTCGGCCGGCCCGGCCCAGCCGCGGAACACGAGCGTGCGCACCCGCGGTGCACCATCGGCTCCGAGGGTGGCCAGCTGCAGCCAGCGCGCCTGGGGGGAGCGCCCCTCCCGCTGGCGGGCGCCGCGCAGCAACGGCCGCCAGGGTGGGAGAGACATGGGCGCTTCAGCCGACAGGTGGAGTGTTCAGTTTGTA
>Ga0194116_10008686_pt1 | contig 10238 bp, 10 predicted proteins | sample TA2MahsurfametaG_4_FD_148617 | JGI IMG/M metagenome (GOLD analysis project Ga0194116, IMG submission 148617) | Freshwater microbial communities from Lake Tanganyika, Tanzania - TA2015008 Mahale S9 surface | ecosystem: Environmental > Aquatic > Freshwater > Lake | place: Tanzania: Lake... | reverse complement strand
TAGTCCTATGGGAAAATTAGGCAACGGTAATGATATTGCTAATTGTGCTATTTTCCTAGCATCTGATCTTTCTAGTTATATTACAGGCGAAACCATCCATGTTAATGGTGGTATGTATATGGCTTGATTTATTTAATTTATTCATTTATTGAAAGAATCATTAATAATTAAGGGAGTTTAAAAATGAGTGATGTTGCTGCTAAAGTTAAAAAAATTATCGTTGAACACTTGGGTGTTGATGAAGCTAAGGTTACAGAAGAAGCCAGTTTTATTGATGATCTAGGAGCAGATAGTTTAGATACAGTAGAATTGGTAATGGCATTTGAAGAAGAATTTGGCTCTGAAATTTCAGACTCAGAAGCAGAAAAAATCCTAACAGTTGGTGATGCAATAAAATTTATCGAGAATAATCCCGGAAAGTAGTTCTTTTGATTTTAAAATCAAAGAGAGGTTTAATTTTAATTTTATCTTCCCCTTCAGGGGCAGGTAAAACGACCCTTGCTAAAAAAATTGAACGTAGTGACAGAAATTTTAAAATTTCAGTCTCTTATACCACAAGAACTCCAAGAGCTAATGAAGTAGATGGAGTTGATTATAATTTTGTAACTATTGAAAAATTCCAAGAATTAGCCGGTCAGAATAAATTTTTGGAGCAGGCAAAAGTATTTGGAAATTATTATGCTACTTTAAAAGGACCAATAGAAGATAACTTAGCAAAAGGAATTGATTATTTGTTTGATATTGATTGGCAAGGAACAGAGCAAGTCAAAAAAATTATGCCATCAGATATCGTTTCTGTATTTATCTTACCGCCTAGCATTGATGATTTAGAAAGTAGACTTAAAAAACGTGAAGAAAAAAATAAAGAGTTCATTAATCAAAGAATGAAAATGGCCAAAAATGAGATTAAACATTGGAAAGATTATAAATATATTGTTGTAAATAAAGATGTAGAAAATTGTTTTGAGCAAATTACTAAAATAATTAAGATAGAAAGAAAACTAAGATCTACTTTTAATCAAATCAACTAGTTTATAATAAAAATTAAAATCAAGATTTTCAGCCCTTAAATTTTTTATGTTATTAAAATCTATAATTTGAAGTTCTTTTTCATTAAGTATTTTCTTAAGTACTTTTGATATCATTTTTCTTTTTGTATTAAATATATTTTTAGTTAATTCTGATAAAATCTTTAAATCATCCAATTTAAAATTATTATTTTTTTTTGGAGTAAAAGAAAGTACCGTAGAATCTACTTTGGGTTCAGGGTTAAATTCCTTTTTAGAAATATTAAAATGAAATTTAATGTTTAGTCTTGCATCTGATAGTATTGATATTCTACCATATTTTTTATTATTTGAGGTTGCTATAATTCTTTCCGCAACTTCCTTTTGAAACATCAAAACCATTTGATTATAAAATGGTGGCCATGGTTCAGAATAAATCCATTTTATTAGTAACTTTAATGAAATGTTGTAGGGGAGATTACCAAAAATAATTACATTTTTTTTAAAAATTTTTCTTTCATCAAATGTTAAAGCGTCTGAGATTATATAGTCAAAATTATTAAAATTGTTTTTGATTTTTTCTAGATCGGGTTTTAGATCTTTATCAAACTCTATGGCAAAAATTTTTTTTGCGTCACTTTCAATTAATTCTTTAGTAAGAACACCTGTTCCAGGACCTACCTCTAAGATGTTAGTGTCTTTATTAATAAAGCCTATTTCTGCTATTTTTTTTATTATATTTTTATTAGTTAAGAAATTTTGACCAAGGTGTTTTTTATGTTTAAACATTATATTTGCCAAAAAACTTTATTGCATTCTTAAAGCTTTTTGGATTTGCAACTCCTTTTGCAATAATATCGATTCCAACACCATGATCAGGAGAAATTCTTATAAACGGAAGTCCGATTGTAATATTTATAGCATCGAGATCAAATTTAGTTTTAAAAGCTGTTAGAATTTGGTCATGATAATGTCCAATCAAAACATCAATTTTTAATTTTTTTCTTTGTAAAAAACTCGTATCAGGTGATAGCGGACCAATTATTGAATATTTTTTTTGTAGTTTTTTAATTGCAGGTATTATAATTTCTTTTTCTTCGGTACCTATATATCCATTTTCTCCATTATGAGGATTTAGACCAAGTATACCAATTTTAATTTTCTTTCTTTTAATAATTTTAGAATAAAAACGACTGACATTTTTGCATGCTTTTTCAATTTTCTTAAACGAAATTTTTTTGTGTACATTTTTTAACGGAATGTGAGTTGTTAAGGGCAGAACGGAGAAATTTTCATTATACAAAAGCATATTTTCATTATTTTTATTATTAGTTTTATATGCAATATATTCAGTTATCCCGTTATATTTATTTTTTGTAAATTTTGATTTATTAATTGGAAGATTTATTAATCCATTAGCTATTTTTTTTTTCATTATAATTATTGCGCATTCAAAACATTTTTTTATAAAAATATTTGATTTAGTGGATTTGTAATTAAAAGATTTGGTTTGATTATATTTAATATTAATAAAATTAAATTTCTTATTACTTAAATCTTCAATCTTACAAAAATTTAAATTTATATCGAATTTTAAATTTAGGTATTTAGCTTGTTTTTTTAATATGGAGTAATTTCCAATAATTATAAAATTAAGTTTTGTTTTTTTAATATAATTTAATGATTTGAGAAAAATTTCTGAACATATGCTATTAGGCTCACCTAATAAAATTATAACAGTCTTTATCACAGAAAATTAATTAAATATTTTTTCTTTACTCGCTCAAAATGACTCTCTGCAAATTTGTTTAATTTTTTTTGTTTTTCATTTAAAATTAAATCATCTTTTAATTTATCTTTATCATCTAAAACTATTCCTTTTTGATCAGCATTTTCAATTTGTGCATTAATTTCTGTTAAATTTACATTAATTCTACCTGTATAGATTTGTCTAATTAACTGAGACCATTTCATATCAATATTTATTATATTTATTAGGTAATTCTTGTCTATTTCATTTTTTTTTAAAAAAGAATCTAAATTTTCTTTATTAATTTTTAGATTTGATAAATATTTATATAAATTTATTTCAACTTCTTTTTCAGAAACAAATACTTTGAAATAACCTGTTTCAATATTTTTAATTATTCTAGTTATTAAATTATTTATACTTTCTCTTCTTAAAATTTCATTTTGTGAAAGATCATTATTATTCGATTTATTGATAAAGTTAATAAATTGTATTTCTTTAATTATATCTAATTCTGTTATTATATAATTATCAACTGAAACTACTGTAGCATTTTTAATTTCTTTAGAGTTTATTTTTGGAGAAAAAAAACAAATTAGTACAAAATATATAAGTGCAAATATTTTAAGATTTCCCATTAAAATAACGATTTGCCAAGCGAAGGTATAATATTACTAGTGTTATAGTTTTCACCAAATGGTAATAAAGTTACTCCAAAAAATACAGTGGTACCTGGTTTAAAATCTTTATCAGTAGAGTAGTTTTTTTGTAAGTATAAGCCATATCTAATACATTCGTTCTCATTTTCTATCCCTAATTTATAATAATTTACTTGATCCTCCTTTAAATTTTTATCGGTTTCAAATTTTATTTTAGTATTCTCGCTTATGAATGAGGTTAGGTTTGCTTTAGCATATCTTTCGTTTCCTAAATAATTATTTTTTTCATATATATTAAAATTAATCTCACCATGATTTAAAAAAGCTTTTACGTTTAAATCACTGTAATAAACATGATCAAGTTGTCTATCTAAAGTGTTTTTTATTGAAATGTTTAAATTATTGGGAATTGAATAAGCTAGTTTGGTTACAATATCAGAACTTTTATTTTGCAATGATGATTTTACAGGCATATCTGGATCTTCATTAAATTTTACAACCTGACCTACAAATACTTCAGCTGTTTTGGCATTTTTTTTTACTTCAGTATTTTCTCTCCAAATCCAGTCTAATCCAATATTCAGAGACAAATCTTTTTCTATTAACTCATCATTATTCATTCTATTAATAGAAAATATATTATCAGAATTTAAAGTAGTATTATTCGTTCTAGCATTTGTTGTACTACCTGGCGAATAGCGTCCTAATATTCTTGGAATTATATATTGTTCGTAGTCTCTTGAAATTTTAGAAAATGGTAATGTAGTATCAAAGCCTATTATAGGATTTATTTGACTATTTAAATTTTCCTTAGGATCTTTGTAGTCAGAATAGTAATTAATATTATTTATATTTGTAAAAAATTTGTAACCAACTCCTAAATATTTATTGTAGAATTGATCTGTTGAATATTCTAAGTTATTAATAACACTGGTTTTAGTTTGGTTAGTATTTTGATTTAATGTTCTATAATTTGTATTAAAGTTTAGATTATCATTATTAAATAATCTGTATTTTGAATATAAAATTTCAGGAGCTAAATATTCGTACTGATCTGATTTTTTACCAACTGCTAAATTCTGAAAAGTTCCTGCTTTTATATTTAAATTTTCAGTATTTCCTATTGAATTAAGAGATATTTCATTAGTGAGAATTATATCACTCTCTTTTACAGGATTTTTTTTGAAGCCATCAATTGTTGAATTTATTTTATTAACTCTTAAATAAGTTGAATTATTAACTCTTTGAAATTTTAGATTTAATTCGCTTTTATCAAAAATTATATCATCAAAATCTAAATTTAGATTTCCATACAAATGACTACGAGATCCTTTTGTTTGATTTGAGTTTATTTCTTTATACCCCTGTGTAAAACCACCCTCGATTGAAAGGTCACCATTTTTGAATTTTTCTCTGTATTCTCCCAATATTAATGGGTGTTGTTTAAAATAGTAAACAGGACTAACTGTAAAATCAGAAGACGCTGATATTGGATAAAAATATGGAATTTTAATTGCTGAACCAATATTTTCTCCTAATGATGAAAATGATGGTGCTAAAAAACCCGCCTCCCTCTTTACGCTTGGATCCGGATGTGAGAAATAAGGCGTGAATAAAACTGGAACATTATTTAAATCTAATGTTGCGTTTTTATAAGTGATTTTTTTATTTTCTTTATCGTGCGTTACTAAACTTGCATTTAAATTCCAAAAAGGACAACCTTCTTTTTCATTTGTTGATTTGCATGAAGTAAATTTTCCATTTTTAATTATTGTAATATCATTTTTTATACTTACTTCTTCACCTGAAAGCTTAGGTTCCAAAAACTCATTAAATTTATCATCAGATAGGAATTTTTCTTTATTTAGATCAGATCTGAGATCATAACCAATAATTTCATTAAATTTATCATCTGCACTCAGTTTAGTAAAATAATAAATATTTTTATAGTTATCTAAAAATTTAACGTTATTTTGTGCAAAGATAATTTTTTTTTCTAAATCATACTCAAATTTTTCGGCTGTTAAAATTTTGTTTTTGTTGTCAGATAACTTCGAGTTTCCAAATGTTTTAAGCAACTGGTTTTTTTTATCATAGATAATTTTTTCAGATGAAATTTGTTTTCCTTCTTGATCTCTGGCAACTACATTACCCGTTGCTTCAATGATATTATTATCTTGTGAATAGGTTATTTTATCTGCAGAAAAATTATAGATATTTATTTGTTGAGCAAAGCTAGAATTAACTAAAAAAAAAAATAAACTACAAAAATATATAAAAAAAAATTTATTTTGCATTAACTTGAATAATTCCTACTAAATTTATTAAAATTATCAGAAATATAGGTATCCATACCGAAAAATCTACAGATATTATGCCAGATTTAGCTATTGTTATCGATAAATCATTTAAAAAATAAATTACTATACTAATTATAACTCCATAACTTCCGTACTTAAGATAGTTAGATGTTTTTCCTAAATTAATAATCATTAAGCCCGATAGTATTGACATTGCTAGCAAATAGATCGGAAATGATATTAGTTTTTGATATCTGATTTTAAGATCTGTTATTGAGTATCCTTTATCCTCCAAAATAAGCATTTCTTTATTTATATCTAACAGAGAAGTTGTATCTGTATTTTTGTAGATATCTCTTAATTCATTTATTTTTATATTACTCTTATAATCATAGCTATTTAAATAATTATCTTCACTTTTTTTATTATTCGCCGAAATAATATTTACTTTATTTAACTGCCAATTATTTTCTTTTATAGTCGCATCATTGGCATCAATTCTTTTAATAAAATTATTATTTTTATCATAATTATAAATTGTAATTTGGTTAATAGTTGAAAAATTTTTATCAATCTTTTCAATTCTGATAATGTTTTTATCATTTTCATTTTTGTCAATAATCCAAATTCCTGTTTCATTGACGAATACTAAATTTTTAGTTTGATCATATTCTGATTTAAGTTCTTCATAATATTTTAGCAGTGAAGATGTGAATGGAACTACCATAAAAATAATTAAGTAGCCTAGTACAAAACAAGTTAGTGCAGGTATCAATATAATCTGAATATTAGAGTAACCCATTACCCTTAAAGATATAATTTCATTATAATTATAAATTTTTAGATAAAAAAGTATCCCAGTAAATAGTACAATAAAAGGGAATAAATTAAATATGAGATTAGGAATTTTTAAAAAAGTAAAAATTATAAATTGAATAAATTTTAAATCTTGTTTTGATTTAAAATAAGTAAATTCTTCTAGTAATGTTATTATTAAAATAATAGAAAAAATTACTCCGATTACTATCAATAAATTTTTTAAAAATTCTTTAATTATATATCGGTTAATTGATTTTAACATTTAAGATTTATTATTTTCCGTTCTGATAAAGTAATTTAGTATTAACCAATTAACTGTTAAGAAAAAAAAGGGAGCAATATATAACAATATTATTATATTAATTTTTTTTGAACTGATATTTAATAAAAATTCACTTATAACTATTATTAAAACTCCAAAAAAAAAAATTATTATTTTTAAAACTGTTTTGTTTATATATTCTTTGCTGGTTGTCATTAAAAGAAATGCTAAAATTGTTAATGAGGGAATAAATAATGGATTAATAATTCTATTATTTAGTTCGCTTATTGTGTCAATATTTTGGGTGTAATCTTTATTTTTTAAATTTTTAAATAAATCAAAAGTAGATATTTCTGTAAATTTATAATAATCAACAGTTTTTTTGCTATACTGACTTAAATCTAATGTTATCTTGTCAAAATCTATAATCGTAATTTTTCTGCTATTACTCTCTTCTTGTATACTTCCATTTACAAGGACAAGTAAATTTTTGTTATTTTCGTTTATTATAATGCCTGTTTTCGCAATTATTGTTTTAGATTTATCAGCATTATTCTCATATAAAATAATATCCTCTAATTCATTAATTTGATTTTTTTTTCCAACATAAATTGTAATTTTTTTTAGAGGGTTATTAAAGTTATTATATTTAATTAATGGGGCTATAGATCCAACTGTCGAATTTAAAAGTAGGTATCTTGAATAGTTAGAAAAATAAGGTACTAAAAATAATCTTATTAAAACTAATAAAAAAACAAATAAAATAGAAAATTTAAACAAAAAGTAAAAAAATTTTTTTTTATCTACTCCAGAAAACCATAAAGCTTTTAATTCATTATGATCCTCGAATTTCGAGATAGTTAAAAATAACGATATAAAAAAAATTATAATTGAAATTCTTGTAAGAATTTTAGGGAGTATTGATAGTATATATAAAAAATAAGTTGCTATAGAATTTCCGTCTTCAGAGATTAAATCAAGTAGTCTTACAGCTTGAGTGATCCAAATAACAAGACCGAATGCAAGTAGTATAGAAAGATAATTCTTTAAAAATTCTAAGATAAAATAGTATCCTAACTTGTTTTTTTTCATTTTGATATGTATATGATCTTATATCATTATGTTAAATTTAAAGATAATCCCAAATACTAATAATAGTTCAGATTTTTATATTTTTTTTTGTGAAAAAAATTTCTCATTAAATCCAGAAAAATTAACATTTACCAATATAAATTATAAAGAAATCAATTCTATTTTATTAAAAAATAAAAATGAGGATTATTTTGTTTTTAATTATCACAGGGCAGGACCCAAAAAGATTATTTTTATAAATCAAAACGAACATAAAAACGATTTTGAGAATCAAAATATTGGCGGTAAAGTTATTAATGAAATCAAGTTAGCAAAAAAAATAAATGTTATTTTTTCAAAAGAAAATAAATCACTGGAAAATTTTTATTTTAATATTCTTTTGGGTAGTTTTTTAAAAAAATACTCTTTTAATAAATATAAAACAATTTTTAAAAAAAATGAAAATATTAAAGAAAAAACAGATTTATTAATTAGTACAAAAAATAAAATTTTTTTTTCTAAGATTAAAAAAGATATTGATAATATTGTTAATGGAGTTTTTTTAACAAGAGATTTAGTTTCAGAGCCTCCAAATTATTTAAATCCTCAATTGTTTGTCAATGAAATTAAAAAACTTTCTAAATTTGGACTTAAAGTTGAAGTTTTTGATCATTCTAAAATGAAAAAAATTGGAATGAATGCTTTGCTTGGTGTTGCCCAAGGTAGCAAAAATTTACCTTATTTTGTGACGATTAAATGGAAACCAGCTAATTCTAAAAATAAGAAACCACTTTCATTTATTGGTAAAGGCGTTTGCTTTGATACGGGTGGTATTTCGTTAAAACCAGCAAAATTCATGGAAGATATGAAATATGATATGGCTGGAGCTGGTGCAGTTGTTGGACTAATGAAAACTTTGGCATTAAGAAAATCTAAGTCTTACGTTATTGGAACTGTGGCACTAGTTGAGAATATGCCTGGTGGCTCAGCTCAAAGACCGGGAGATATTGTAAAATCTTATTCTGGAAAAACAATTGAAGTTTTAAATACTGATGCTGAAGGAAGATTAATTCTTGCTGATGCAATCTATTATATAGATGAACAATATAATCCAGAATTTATAATTGATTTAGCAACTTTGACTGGGGCAATAGTTGTTTCTTTAGGTAATGAATACGCAGGTCTATTCTCAAATGATGATAAATTATCAGAAAAATTAATTAATGCAGGAGAGATAGAAAATGAAAAATTGTGGAGATTTCCACTTCATAAAAACTACGACAAATTAATGGATTCTAAAATTGCTGATATTCAAAATATCAATTACTCTGGCGGAGCTGGATCTATTACCGCGGCTCATTTTTTACAAAGATTTTTAAAAAATAAAACACCATGGGCTCATTTAGATATTGCTGGTACGGCTTGGACAAAAAAAGATTTAGATATTATTCCAACAGGAGCTACTGGCTTTGGAGTTAAACTATTGAACAAATTAGTAGAAAAATACTACGAGTAGTATGGAAAAAACTTTATCAATAATTAAGCCAGATGCAGTTGAAAGAAATCTAATTGGTCAAATACTAAGTATTTTTGAAAAAAATTCTTTAAAAATTCAATCAATCAAAAAAATTAAATTATCTAAAAAAATGGCAGAAGATTTTTATTTTGTTCATAAAAATAGACCCTTTTTTAATGATCTCTGCACATACATGAGCTCTAGTCCTGTAGTGGTTTCGGTACTAGAGGGGGATAATGCAGTTGCTAAAAATAGAGAGATTATGGGCGCAACAAATCCAAAAGATGCAGCTAAAGACACTATTAGAAACTTATATGGGATTTCTTTAGATAAAAATTCTATTCACGGTTCTGACAGTAAAGAAAATGCTAAGATTGAAATTGATTTTTTCTTTAAAGAATAATTTTTAAATTATTTTTTTACAAACAATATCTACTGCTTTTGGATAAATTAAATGCTCTGCTTTTAAAACTCTTTTAGCGAGAGTATTAGGATTATCTGTCTTTAAAATTTTAATTTTTGTCTGTAAAATTTTTTTACCAGAATCAAGTTTTGCTGTTACATAATGAACCGTAGATCCTGCGTATTTATCACCTGCTTGTATTGCCCTTTCATGAGTATTTAAGCCTTTATATTTTGGCAGTAGTGAAGGATGAATATTAATAATTTTAAATTTACATTTTTTAATAAATTCATTTGATAAAATTCTCATAAATCCTGCTAAACATAATAAATTGATTTTATTTTTTTTTATGATACTTAAAGCTTTTTTTTCAAATTGAGGCTTCTTTTTTTCTATTGCGTAATTTTGGATTTTATTTTTTTTGGCATAAATCAAACCTTTAGCTTTTTTT
>Ga0194116_10008685_pt1 | contig 10239 bp, 11 predicted proteins | sample TA2MahsurfametaG_4_FD_148617 | JGI IMG/M metagenome (GOLD analysis project Ga0194116, IMG submission 148617) | Freshwater microbial communities from Lake Tanganyika, Tanzania - TA2015008 Mahale S9 surface | ecosystem: Environmental > Aquatic > Freshwater > Lake | place: Tanzania: Lake... | reverse complement strand
ATTATTTTTAATAAATTAAAATTATATAATTCTAGATTTTTATCAGGTTTAAATATCGATTTTTATTCGTAAAGAATTTAAAATTAAAAAAATTTATTATCTTTTAATAATAAAGTTATATAATGAATAATGAAAAAAATGTGCCATTGGAAGTAATATAAACAATTTAAAAAAGAAAATTATATTTCGAAATTGGAAAGGAAACAATTATTTTTATTTCAAAGGTTTTATGTTGTCAGGACCAAAAGGGATAAAGCCCATTTTATTCACTATAGTGGCTGTTTTAGCACCAACAATTATATTTCTGATAACATTTTTTAACGTATAAGTTTAAATTTTTTTAGAATGAAATTTTAGTGGATCAGGAATACATATAATATCACTTTGAGCTTACTCCCTATAATAACAAATATAATTTCTTTAGTATTTGGATTATTAACAGCTTTTTCTGATCCAGGAATAGTTCCTGAAAATGTAATAATAGCATGTTAATTAACCAAGGTTTATAACAACTATTCTTCAAAATAAATTTACTTTGATTATTATAAATATTTTAAAATAGATTGATAAATTTTTAATAAAATTTAGAAATATCGTGAAAATAATAAAAAAAAATTCCTCATTCAAAAACTAGGCTATATACGAAAATTTAAAATATGCCATACATGTTCAATTGTTGCTCCTATGAGATCTCATCATTGTAATGAATGCAATAACTGCGTGGAAAGATTTGATCATCACTGTCCTTGGTTAGGAAATTGCATAGGAAAGAGAAATTATATTTATTTTTATCTTTTCCTCTTTTTTCTAAATATTCATATTTTCTATATGATAATTATAAGCTCAATGTATATGGGTAAGTCTGCAAATTTATTTGCTGATTATTCTATTCAAAAAGATTCGATAATTAATAATCTCTATGTAAATATAAAATATCAATTAATGATTTAATGTTAAATTTGCAAAAGTTTATTTTATTTTGAAAATTAGCGAAAAGCTCTGATCGTAGATTATATGGGATATATGGTTGTTGCAATTTTCACAATAATTATTTCTTTCATATCCGCTATTTTCGTAACTGGGTTATTTGGATATCATACTATGCTTGTAAGCAAAAATACTACTACAAAAGAAGAACTCAAATTTTTATTCAAAAATATAGCTGGAAATCCTTATGCGAGGTAATTTAATAAAAATTTTAATTTAGAGGCTTTTTCTTGAACCTTAAGCATATTTTCTGTCCGAAATTGTATGATATATCTGTATTAGAGAGATTGAGAAAAAAAGCAACTATTTATAGAATCAACATGGATAAATTAAATTCTAACAGAACTAATGAAATTAAATCTGGAGTAAGTACCAATAAAGATATAGAGTTGGTCATTCAAGAAAAGGACAATAAAAGTCAAATAGATAAAAAAAGCAGCACTAAATCGTCTGAAAAGGCTGGGAATAAAAATATTGTGAGACCATACATCTCAGAAGAAAAAAGAAAAATCAATCATATAATAAATCCGAATTCTCTAAACAACAACACACAAGAAATTTCAGAGAATATAATTTTCAATGAATCTGATAGGAAAAAATTAATTTTTACAAATGATGTATCGGAAATCGAAAATAAATCTGATATACTCAATATAGTTAATTTAGAGAAAATAAATAACAAAGCATATGAAATGCAAGATTTAAATAATCAGTCTTTCGGCAATCATGAGTTTTATTTAAAACAGCAAAACAGTAATAAAAAGGATAAAGATAAAGTAAACGAATTTTTTGATGATGCAACACTTAAAAGCCGAAAAGATAAAAATTTATTGGAAGCTTTTAATAATATTTATTTTCCGAAAGATTATAAAGCGAAAAATAAAAAAATAAAATCAAACTTAAAAAATGACGATAAAGTGGTTTTAGATATGGATTTTATAGTTAATCAAGCAACTGAAGAAGATAAAAGAATACAAAAAATTAAGAACTCAAATGATAAAAGTAATATTATAAATGAAAGGTCAAATATAAACATGGTCTCCCATGCAGAAAATAAAGATCATGGAAATAATAATGAAAAGCAAATTAAGAAAAATTTTCAATTAAAGTTGAAGCAAGAGTCTGAAAAAGAAAACAACAAAGATAGCTACATATTTGAGATAAAAGAAGAAACATTTTTAGATGAAGAAAACAAAAAGAAATTTTATTATGAAAATTCACAAATTTATCTTAAAGAAGATATGAACAATTCAGATTTAAAGGAAACCTTGGAGTTTCAAACCAAAAACGCAACAAGTGATATAAGAAATTCAAATATAAAATTGAATGAAAAAAATATAATTAATGGCGAAAATAATTACACAAATAAAATGATAATAAAAGATGATCCAACATTTCTCAATGCTTTGAATATCAAAGATAAAGAAATTTTAGTTTTAAATACAAAAAAAGAAGAAAATAAAGATGCAAAAGAAGAATTAACAGACATTTCTGTGCTTTCTGAGATTAATAGAGATTCTTTTGGTGTTGGAAATAAAATAAAAGAAATTTATACTACTGAAATAAAAAATAATTTAATTGCTCGGAATAATAAAAATTAAAAAATCTTGTAAAAAGAGATAAGTTGTTAAATTATTTATAGTTCTTGAATAAATTAATTGCTGCTTTTAAAACAATTTTTTTATTATTTGTTCATCAAACTGCATTCATAATATGATTTGTCAAATGGGTAATTTTGAGTTTAATATTTAAATTGGAGAAAATAAATAAAATCTAAAATTAAATCTATATATAATATTAATAAATTATTTATTAAATCAATTAAATTATAGATATGTTTATTAATCATTTCCAGGCAATTTAAAATTATTTTTCGATTATTTTATTAATTTTTATAGTTTGAACGCTGAAACCACTAATGGATTAATATTTCTATAAATTAGTGGTATATTTTAAAAAACATTAATTATATTATATTCTTGAATTATCTTGATATCTTGATATTTATAAATTATTAAAAAATATTTTTAAAAATTATTAAGATTGTCCATATTTAGTTTTTCCTGTATTCCAAGGAAGATATTTATATTTGATCATATGTTTAATTTGTTTGTTCATAGTTAAAAAGAAAATCAATATAAAATAAACCAATAGCAAAGGCCAATGTACAGGGACATTGAAGTCTTCAATGAATGTAAGAATATTCCCAATCAATAAAGCCCAAAAACAGCATTGCCTATTTAATTGATATTACAATTGTATAAAGAAATTTAAATTAAAATTATTATATTCATTCAAACAAAGATAATAAATTAAAAAGCATTTTCATTTACCAGAAAGAAAATTCTCTCACTTTTCTTTGAAAAGGCCTATATTCTTCGGTCTCTCTAATTTCACTCAATAAACTTACTTTGTTGGTAAAAATGAGCCCTCTCCAACTTCTTCTTCCTCTGGATCATTCAAAGGTGAAATGAATCCTATAAGTGAATTCAAGATATGAATTCCAATACAATAAGTCACAGCATGATAGCCTAAATTAAATATACTTAACTAAAATTAATAAAAAGATCATGTCTTATCTTAAAATTTCTTTTTAATTTTCTGAATTTAAATTTATTTAACCTTTGGTAATTATCAAACGAAGTATAAATATTATAGTTAATGTAGCAATAAATAGCCATCTTTCCAACAAATAAAACTGAATTTTATCAAATAACGCTTTATAATAAATGCTAAATCTTTGTATAGTATTAACATTTTCTGATTTATTTTCTTCTCTGAAAGAGGTATTCTCACCATTAAAGTAGGTGCTCATATATTTTTTAAATTTAACTTTTATTTTACGACAATTAATAAAAAAATAAATAATAAAAAGAGTTTACCACTAAAAAAGTTCTTGCTTAATTTTTTGGTTTTTAAGAAAATTCTGTTTTTTAAATTCTATTCTATCTAATAATAATAAGAAAAATTATTTTAAATACCAAAAAATTAATATTATTATGGTCAAATTTTAATACCTTGGATTAAATCTTTTTTTCAATTTTAAAAATCTTTTTATCGAAGAAACGATAAAATCTCAAAAGCTTGCACTGTAAGTATTTTTTTAACAAAATTTCTAAATTTCTTTCTTATTGTAATTTTAAAAGTTTTTGTAGTAATTAAAATTTAAATTCAATTTATTATGAAGTGAAAAAAATTTTGAATTAATTTATAAATATGCAGATAGAAAGCTTAATAATTAACGAAATTGTGAATAATTGCCATGACAACTTTATAAAAAGGAGAAAAAATTAAACAACCAATCTCTAAAAATTTACAGTTTTTAGAATTTGATCGAATATGATTAAAGAAAGCTATAAAGGAAAAAGCTAAAATTTAAATGTAAAAAAATTCAAAATTAAAATAATCGTCTTAAGAAATATAAAGATTTTCTTGATTGCTAATTTTTATAATTTCTTTATTAAAACTATAAGTTTAATATAAATGCTTTAATAAATTAGAATTGGAATTACAAATACGTATTCAAAAATTTAAAAAAAAAATCAAAAAACTTAAAAATATTGGGCAATTATTTGGTTCTAATTTTCTCATATTAAATTCTTAAAAAGGATGTTAAAATTAATAAAATATTTTTTTCTAAATTACTATTGTTTTTATAAAATTTAAATTAAATTTTACAAAAGTTATCCTTTTGGTTTAATTATTAAAATCCAATTATTATTAAAAAATTTAATAAAGAATAAAAAATATAATAAGATTGAAATAGTAGTTAAGTTGAAATTAGAAAAAAAATAAAATAAATGAGTGAAGCTTGTGATTTAGCCTCCAAACTATCAGCTATTTCAAATACATTCACTTTAGAAAAAGTAAAAAATTCATTTAGAAACTCGAATGAATCTTTAATATTTATATTTAGAAAATTTAAAATAAAATAAACATTTAAATAAAAATTTCTTTTACAAAATTTCTAAAATAGAGATTCGAAAAAAATTACCAAGTAATGAGCGAAATAGGAATAGGAGGATTTGCAAAGGTAGTTAAAGCACGACACCTTTTAGATGATATGGAATACGCAATAAAGCAGATTAAGATAGAGACAAAAAATAAAACTGCTTTCCAGGTTGTAAATGAACTTGAACAAATTCTAAGTGAAATAAGATGCTTTGCTAAAATAAAACACAAACACATCGTTAGATATAATCATTCTTGGATTGAAGTGGAATTAAAAGTAAAGATTTATATTTTCTAAAATTTAAAAATGATAGAAGCCCAAAAAATAGTAAAGAGTTATATATTTTTGTTTCGAAATATATTTTAGTTTTTAAAATATTTTTTAATAAAAATCAAAATAAATTTTTTAATTAATTATTATATTTTTTTATAATAATTTTATTAAGGAGAATCAAACCAAAAATAATAAATTTTCTGCAGAAAAAAAACTATTGGAAAATAACTTAAATTGCAAAAAGGCCTTGAAATCAAAGTACAAAAAATCCCAAAAAAATAATAAAAATATCTTAAGTCATGATTCTTTTTTAGAAAGATCAGGAAAATCCTATGATTTCTCAGATGGAAATTATGAATGTGAAATTTCATGGGAAGGAATCAACAATCTAGAAAAATTAAAATCAAATGAATTTTATGAAGAGAAAGATGAGAAATTAAATGAAAACAAAGTTGAAGAAAATTACAGTTTTGAGTCTTCATTTTATTTAGAAGAAGCAAGTCATGATGATTTTCCCTTAAATAATTTTGTTAAAGAAAATTCTGAATTTGAGAGCGAATTTCCTGAATTTGGAATACATCAACTTGGAAAGTTGGAAAACAATAAAGTTATAAAAAAGAAAAACTATAAATTAGAAAAAGACGATTCGGAAAACGAAATTCAATTTTTAATGAAGTCTGTTTCAAGAATTAAAAAAATTAAGGATGATTTGAAATCAGAAGCTAAAGAAGAAAACGTAAAGCGAAGAAGGAATTCAAATTTCAAAAAATTTCATGCTAATGAAGTTGAAGAATTGAATATTCCTATCAATGATAAACAATACAAGTAAAAATATTAAATTTGTATTTATAAAATCTTTTCTATTTCAATCTTCATTTATTAATTTGTTATTTTTAATGATTTAATATTTCACGCTTTCAAATTTTGTCCAAATTGAATATAACGTGAAATAATTTAATTATAAATTTTTATGTTTAAAACAAAGATTATTTCACGATAAAGATTTTTTGTTAAACATACTAATTTTAATCTTTAGTAATAATTTATTTTAATTAGATTTTCAGAAATCAAAAAATTTACTATTTTCCTTCAAATGGAGCTTTGCAAAGAAACCCTTGAAGACTTTTTAAAAGAAAAACAAACTTCTAAAAAATTAGCTGAAGCGTTAGATAAAGATAATTACTTCGAAGACAATTATGATCAGATCAATCACCAAAAAGGACTTCTGGAAAATTTAGAGATTTTTTTAGAAATCACTAAAGCAGTAAACTATTTACACGAATTCGAAAACATTATCCACAGAGATATTAAACCTAAAAACATTTTCATTTCTTTTGATGGGAATATAAAAGTAGGAGATTTTGGACTAGCCACACATTTCTTCAATGAAAAGTATTCTGAAAAAGAAAATTTTAAATTTCGTAAAAATTCTTTGGAATCAAAAACAACAGCATTCACAAGAAGTTCCAGTCCTCCAACCTCTTCAAATAATGATTTGAATAATTATTTTTACGCAACTCCAAATGAAAACTGTAATTTTTATCATACGAAAAATATAGGAACTTTGCTGTATTCTTCCCCAGAACAACTTAATAATAATTTTTATGATTATAAATCGGATGTTTTTTCATTAGGTTTGGTTTTATTTGAAATGTTATCGCCGTTTAATACTCAGATGGAAAAAAATATGAAATTTCAGCAAATAAAAAAAGGAAAAATTCAGGAAGACTTGCTTATTAAAGAAAATTGCTTAGCTAAACTAGTTTTGTCTATGAGTCATCAAGATCCAAAAGCCAGGCCAAATACTAAAGAAATCATGAAAATTATTCTAAAAGAAATTTCAAATAAATATTGTTTGATACTTGAATCTAATATTGCTGAAGACTCTGAATGGCAAAGTTTAAAAGATGATCGATATTCAGATTTTAATACAGATCGCAGAAATTCGAGTGTTTCTTCTTTAGCAAACGGAAATGAATTATTTGACAAACCGAATTTCTTAAGAATTCAAAATTTCGATGATTTTGAATTGAAAAAAGCACGCAGCTACGAAAGCAACAATAGAAAAATGAGTTTACTCAAGAACACCATAAAATATTTAAAAAAGACTGAAGATATTTGCATGAAGAAAACTGACGGAAAAAAAAATCTATGGATGTTGTCTTCTAAAAATTTACAAGGGTTAGAAATCAGAGATTTGGGAAAAGACATGTCTTTTAAAATCAAATCTAAGCAAGTTAAAATTGGTAATTTGAATATTGAACAAATTCAAAACAAAAGACAAAGAATATTAAGTACTGAGATTGAAACAAATTATAATAAAGAAAGAATAAATGAAAATGATATATTATCAGGAAGAGGATTTTATTTTGAAAAAGATTTTTGTATTAAAGAAAACGAAAGAAGAATTAGTTCTCCAAATTTCATCTTATGTGAAAAAAATAGAATTTATTTACAAATGTATGAAAATTCTCTTTTACTGTTTTTCAATGAAAATTCCAATAAGCATGATAAAATTTATGATCTATTGGAATGCCAAATAAAGATTGAAAATAAAACCAAAAGCAAATTTACTCAAATATCTCTTGAAATTCCTTATTATTGTAATTCCTTTATTTTACTAGATGATAGTAAAGAAAATTATAAAATTCTAGAGAAAATTAAGAAAGAAAATTGTATTAATTAAAGTCCATACAAGAAGCATATTTAAAATATTCCAAAATACGAAGAATTTAAAATCTATTAGATTGTTCGTATTTATTGTAGATATTCAATGACTGTAATATAATAAATTGTAAATCCTCTTTAAAATTCAGTAATTCAAAGGTTTAATATTTCTGAAATAAAATGTTAATAAGAAGTATAAAAATTATTATTTTAAATAAATTAATTTACTTTATTGAATGAAAGAATCTTCTTCTTGAAGAAGAATTAGTAAAATGATGCTTTTAAAAAAGTATTTTGAAAATTAAAAGTAACAAATATTAAAAGAGAATATTATTATTTACAATAGGAATAATAATATATCTTAAGAATTAACGTAAGATCTTGAATGAAAGTAATAACTGATAAATAACTACTGTTTTATTTAATTTTAATTTAATTATATTAATTTTAATAAAAAAAAGTATAATAATTAAAATATAATTAACACCTAGCTTATATATTATCTATGAATTTTTAGAAAGTATTAAAGAAAGATTTATTTATAAAAAATTCAATTTTTTATGTTTAAAATTTTAATAAAAATGAAAATAAATATTATATACTCAATTAAGATTTATAAATTAAATATATTCAAAATTACTTATTTTTAAAATTAAAAACCCAAAAATATATAAAGCCTCTGATTATAATAACTTTTCCGGCTACTTGCTATTTTTTGATTTAGGTCTATAGGTTCTAATTGATATAATTACCACCATGAGAATAAATTTAAAAAAATATTGTTTATAAAATTTTATGTAGAAATTGAAATTTTCAATAATCTAAATTTAATAACATTTTTTCCTTGTATTAATAAAATATTATAAAATTTTATTTTAGAATGAAGAATATTCATTTTTAAGATAATTCTCTTATTGATTTTTTTTAAATTTGCTTAGTCTTTTTTAGAGACTTCTTCGAAATCAACTAATTCAGGAGCTTCTTCAGACTTTTGTTCTTTTTTATCTGCTTTTTTAAGGGTTTCAGCGAAATCTTTCATGAAAGAAAATTGTTTAGGTCCTAGTTGTTTAATAATGTTAGGTAAAAGATCTTTAATATGCTTCACTTCAGAAGGACCAGTTAGGAAACTAACTTTTTCTTTTAAAGAGTATTCAAGAGATGGTTTTTTAAAATGGATAACAGTGTTATCATCTTTGAAGATATTGACTTCAACAGTGTCATTTAATTTTTTTGCCTCTAAAAAATTATATTTATATAAATTCTAAAAAGATATAAGAGAGACTATTCTAGACATAAACTTTAATTATTTTGGGAACATTTGTATTTTATTTATAAAACACTCAAATCATGAGTATAATTAAAATTAAAATTACGAGCTTTTTTAGCCAAAGCGACTACTTTTTTATCTTGAACTGCTGAGGATTTATGTTGCACAAATTTCTTTCTTTTTTGAGAACCTTTAATTTTAATTTTATTAGTAATTTCATTTGAATACCTTTGCCTCCTAATTTCACGTTTGAGTACATTTCACTAAATTTCTTTCTTGATTCTTCAATTGCTCTTTGAGTTTCTTCAGCTGTGCTCATATTTTGATATAAATATATAAATATAAATTTTATATTCAAGCAAAATTTTTTGTATTTTAAAAATAAATAAATTAATGTTTGAGATTTAAAATTTCTTTACAAACTAAAATAAATAATTAAACCATAAAATATCAAAAATTTGTTAATCAAATATTTTAGATTAGTATTTGAAATTAGCAGAATACACTCTGTTTCTTTTGCTTGATCAAAAGTTCCAATTTTTCTCCCTGCTAAATTGATTAATAAAATCTTTTCACAATTTATTTCATAGGATTGATCTAAATTCTTGAGGTTATTAAACATTTATTTTCGCAATGCGTATTGCAGATTTTAAACATTAAAAATTTAAATAAAATTAAGTAGATAAGTAGTTTAACTCTTTTATTATTTTGTTGATTTTTAACGAAAAGAATTAATTATTAACGTCTCTAATGATTTTAAATAATTGAATTTATTTTCTTTTTGAAATCTTAATAAATATTTCTTTCTAGCTTAACAAATTTTCTCATTTTTTATAATTTTAGGATAATATATAAAAATATCTTGATTAAGTTAGAATTGAATTATTATTTCAAAATAAGCCAAAATATTAAAATATTAAAAAATAGTTGAAATAAATCCGAAATAAAGTAAAAATTATTCATAATTGGTAATTGGATAATATTATATAAAATATAGAATTATAATAAAGATTATTTGATTTGTATTATTTATTCTTTCATTGATCCTAGGCTTTTATATTCATATTTTTGTTTGCGGCGATTCCAAAATGAG
>Ga0194116_10008676_pt1 | contig 10245 bp, 13 predicted proteins | sample TA2MahsurfametaG_4_FD_148617 | JGI IMG/M metagenome (GOLD analysis project Ga0194116, IMG submission 148617) | Freshwater microbial communities from Lake Tanganyika, Tanzania - TA2015008 Mahale S9 surface | ecosystem: Environmental > Aquatic > Freshwater > Lake | place: Tanzania: Lake... | reverse complement strand
TCTATACCCACAACCGCGAAGCCTGGATCGTGCTCGACCCGATCGTGAGCGTGCAGCCGGATGCCACGTTCTTCGAGGCATTTTCCCTTGATGAATCGACTTACGCGCGCGTCACCCTCCCCCACACAGCTACACGCGGCAATCAGGAACCGGTGCTCGGAACCACCAACATCGACTTCGGCATAGGCCTGGAACGCGAACTGGCCCGCACCCGCAGTTACCGCCCCCTCCAGCTGAGCGTGGGAGCAGATGCGGTGAGCCTCGATACCGGCGTCTCGTCGACGGTGGAGAAAAAGATCGACCTGCCTGAATCCTGGGTGCGAGGCCTGGTGGAAGTCCAGGCCGCCCTCTCACTCGCCCCGGTGGAGCTGAGGCTGCAAACCTCCGCGTTCGCCGATGTGCTGGCGCGTCTGGATGCGCAGCGGGAACGGCAGGGCCCCAGAGCGTTGGTGTTTGAACTCGAGCCAGGCCAACCGGCCAGGGTCGCAGTGCAGCCATGGGGTGATCACTTTGAGATCGGATCCGAGCCCTACAGCGGCAGCGAGCCTCGATCCATCAAGGTGTGGGGGCGGCGACGCCTGAGGGTGCTGCGCGAGTTGCTTCCACTGGCGACTGAACTCACCGTGCGGCTGGTGGATTCCGGAATGCCCTCCTTCTGGAGTATCGAACTGGAAGGCATCAGCCTCACGATCGGGCTCTCTGGTTGGACCGCTCAGGACTGGGCAGGCAGAGCACGCTTTTCCGCATTCACCCCAGCAGCCGCTAGCGATGACACGGCCATCCAACAAACCGCTGAGCTGCTTCAACGGCAGCATTGCCTGTCTGTCGACGAGTTGGCTCAGACCCTGAACAGGAGCCCTGGAGAAGCCCGTGGTCTTCTGCAGCGGCTGTGCCTCGCTGGTTCAGCCATGTTTGATCCGGAGCGACAGCTTTACCGCTGGAGAGCCCTCTTTCCAACCCTCCAGCTGAACACTGAGCAAACGGCTGGCTTGGAGGAACGGAAAGGCGTGCAGTTATTCCGAACAGGTGCCGTGCAGCTGCGAAGCGACACGATTACCGCCGAGGGGAGGCAATTGGAGGCAGCTGTCAACGGCAGTTCGCCGATGCTCCGCCGGGATGTGGATGGGCGGATCAACTATGCCCAGTGCGACTGCCCGCATTTCAGACACCACAAGTTGCGCCAGGGGCCTTGTCGCCACATCGTGGCCCTCAGCCTGGCAGGAGGACTCTGAACGATGGCGAGCACAGATGGAGTTCTGGATCCCCGCTGGCGCAAGCGGATCGAAGAGGTTGGCAAAAATGCTTTTGAAATTGAAGAGATGGTGCGGCTCGGCTTCCTTGAAGCTGACGAGCTCGAGAAGCGACTCAACGCCAACGGCCTGAGCTTCAAGGACTACCAGAGTGCCCTGGCTGAATTAGCCGAGGCCTCTACTGCACTCACCGCAACGACTCGCGAAATCGCAACTCTCGGAAACGTGGAGGCGGCACTTGCAGCCATCCGCACCCGGAGGATCGCACGGGTCAAGGAGGAGAGAGAGGAACGGCGCGTCAGAAAGGCGGCTGAACGTCTCGCCCGGAAGGAAGCAATCCGACTACAACGACTCGAAGCACCCACTTTTCTCGGTCGAGGGGTCTCCAACCGTCTCCACTACAACGGCGGCAACAGCGACATGCTCGACCAGCTGGGCTTGCCCCAGCTCAACAGCTTCAGCAACATCGCCTCTGCTCTGAACCTCGAACCCCAGCATCTGCAATGGCTGGTGTACGAACGAGGCGACAGCCAGGTGGATCACTACATCCGCTTCACCATTCCGAAGCGATCAGGGGGCACCCGTCTGATTTCCAAGCCAAGGCCATCCCTGCAGAAAGCTCAGCAGTGGGTGCAAGACACCATCCTGCGCAGTCAACAGCTGCACCCAGCCGCCATGGCTTTCCGCCCGGGTGTGTCGATTGTCGATAACGCCCGTCTGCATTCGGGCGCCCAGGTTGTTGTACGCCTCGACCTGAAGGATTTCTTCCCCACCATCACCTTTGCCCGAGTTCGCGGACTGTTCGAATCGTTCGGCTACAACCCGGGAGTGGCAACGGTGTTGTCCCTACTGTGCACAGACAGCCCCAGAGTGATGGTCAGCCTCGATGGGCACAGACACGTGGTGCCCGTGGGTGAGAGAGCCCTGCCGCAAGGCGCCTGTACTTCACCGGCGTTGGCCAACCTTGTGAGCCGCAGCCTGGATCGCCGGATCCAGGGTTACGCCGACAAAGCAGGTTGGGCGTACTCGCGCTATGCCGATGATCTGGTGTTTTCCTCCAAACAGGAAGGAGTTGCTCCTCACCGGTTAATCCGCGGCATCAGTTCAGTGATCGCTGACGAAGGATTTGTGGTGAACGGGGAAAAGACACGCGTCATGCGAGCTCCCAACCGCCAGACCGTTACGGGATTATTGGTGAACCGAGACGTTGGCTTGACCCGCAAGGATATTCGGCGGATCCGCGCATTCCTACACAGGTGCAGCTCAAAGGGACTTGATGTAGTTTCCGCAGAAATCGGAAAGGACGCAGAATCAGTGGCGCGCGGCTACCTGGCTTATGCGCGCATGGTCTCTGTTGCCACGCATGACAAGCTTGCTGAGAAACATGCCTGGCTGAGGAGCGACTGAACGAAAGGGCTATCACCCCATGACTGACTCTGCACAGGTCAACGCTGATGTCAGTGCCGTCTCTCGTGAGATCCGGGTCTTTCTTTCCAGCACCTTTCGCGACTTCAACGAGGAGCACAAGTTGCTGGCCACCCAAGTGTTCCCTGAGCTCAACCGCCGTGCACGGGAGCGGGGCGTGGAGCTGGTTGAGGTTGATCTGAGATGGGGCGTGACCCAGGAGCAGGCAGAAGATGGCCATGCCCTCGAGATCTGTCTGCAGGAGATCGAGAGGTGCCGCCGTTTTTTTATAGGCATGCTTGGCGACAGCTACGGCAGCCTCACCTCACCGGAGCGTCAACTCCTGAAGGCTGCCCAGGAAATATTAGAACAGCGCAGCTGGCTGGAGGGAATGATCGGCCAGGCCAGCTACACCGAGCTGGAGATCGAGCAGCGGCTGCAGCAGATGGGCGGCAACGCCAACGATGGCCGCGCCTTCTTCTATTTCCGAGATCCGGCCTACAGCACGCCACGAGCCGATGCCGGTGAACCGGGTTGGCGCAGTTACGACCCATCCGATCGCCAGAAGCTGGAGGCCTTGCGCCGCCGGATCAAAGCCAGTGGTTACCCCGTGGTGGAGGGTCTGCCCAATCCACAGGCGATGGCCGATCGGATCAAGGACGACCTCTGGGCGCTGATCGAACGCCTGTTCCCGGAGGGCGAGCAACCCGATGCACTCGACAAGGATGCACGTAAACACGCCGACTACCGTCGTTCGCGCACCGGAGCAGGCCAGTACATCGGCGGCGAGTTACATCGGGCAACTGGAGCAATCGCTGGAGGAGGGCGAGCAGCAGATCCTGATCACCGGCGAATCAGGAGCGGGCAAAAGCGCCCTGATCGCCAACTGGATGGAACGGCACAGCCAGAGCCATCCAGCTGACGTGCTCTATGCCCACCACCTCGGCTGCACCAATGACGCCAATGCCCTACGGCCCATGCTCGGCCGGCTGATCGAAACGGCGTCCCAGCAGTTGCTGGAAGCCGAGGTGATTTCAGAGGCACTGGCAGTGCCTGAGGACTTGTGGGAGCTGGTGGCCAAGGTGGCTGAAACCCTGCAGAGCCTTGGACGCTGGTGCCACCAGGAAGGCCGGCACTGGATCTGGGTGCCCGATGGCCTCGATCGCCTCGACCCGGATGAGCAGAACGCTCTGCCGTGGTTGCCTCAGACCCTGCCGGATGGCGTACAGGTGGTGGCCAGCGCCCTGGCCTGCACTGCAAGAGAGCTCCTCAGCGAGCGGGGCTACACCACCCTCGCCTCTTTGGCCCGCATCGCCCAGGTGATCTCACGGCCGTGGCCGATCTCGTGATGCGTTGCAGCAAAAGGGATCTGGCGCTTCCCCTCAAACTGGCGGCTGACCTGCCGCTGCAGGGTTTTCTCGTTGCCCTTGACGCTCAGGAAGAAGTCGGCCCCCTGCTCCGTGAGCTGTCGAAAAACGCCTTGTGCGTGTGGAGCGCGTCTGCCTGGATCAGCACACCCTCGAGATCCAGCTCACCGAGGAGCTTCTTGAGTTCTGCGTGCTCATTGCCCTGGTTGGTCGCGTAGAAGCCTTGGGCGATGGCCAGGCCCAGCGCCGCCGAGTAGAGGGTCACCTGGGCAATGAAGGCTGAGCCGCCAGTAGCGGTTGCCTCGATCGAGCCCCGCAGCGATTTGCCATCGCAGACTAACGGATCGAGATCCGTTGCGCCACCTGGGATCTGGGCCAGCGTCCAGTCACGGATAGCGGCGCAGATCGAGGCCACATCCACCTGGAGGAAGAAGTAGCGAAAGGCTGAATCTGAGGGCGGGCGCTTAAGCTCGATGCCCAGCGTCTCGGTCAACACAGCGTGGTTGCGCCTTGCGAAACGCTCCAGATCCCGCAGGCTCTCGCATTTGCTCAGGATCCCGAGCACCGCCACCAGCAGCAGGTACCAGGCTGGAATCCGGATGCCCCGCCGCATCCGGGTATCAGGGATCGCCCTGAGGAAGCTGATCAGATCGAGATCGGTTGCGGCAGAAACGCTCTGGGGCACTGAGAGAAGGCAATCCAGCCGACCTCAGCCCATGCTCGCAGCCCCGGCAAGCAAGCTTGTGACGGACTTTCAATCAGCCCTGGGGGTTTCCTCCGCAAGTGCGTCAAGCAGCATCTGCTCGTGGTTGCGGCAGGGGCACAGCTATCTCGATGGGGAGGCCTGTGAAAGCCTGAAGGGGTAGCGGCAGCCCACTACACCCTGAGTGCATCCCGATGAGCCTGGAGAAAAAGCTCCTGCTCACGACTGAACGCCTTGATCTGGTTGGCGCCGGCGATCCCCCAGCAACGTAGGGCCTCACAAGCTGCTTCATGCCGCCAGATCAGCTCGCCCGTGGTGTCGAAGCTGATCCAGTGGCGATCAAACAGTTTGTCGATATGGGGTGAGAGCAGGAGCCCATTGGCACCACTCAGACGCTCAGTGTTATCGCAGTCGCGCCAGGCCTTGATGTGGCTGGCCACAAGGAACTCCTGGCGTGCGAGACCCGTCACCCGGCAACAAGGCTCCAGCTGGGCCACGCGTTGACGGAACAGCCCCTGACCCAGACGAGCCTTGGTGAGCGCCTCACGTTCAGTGGTGTTGGGGACCGCTCGTAACTGGTTCACGTCCTCTAGCAAGGCTGCTGCAGCTGAGCTGTCTTCCCCCAGAACCACGAGGTGCACCTGGACCGCTCGGTCGGCGTGCTCTTCGATGAGCTTGAGGAGCAAACGGCCGAGCTCCTCGCTGAGGCCGGCGAGATAAACCCCTTGGTTACCGCGGCCACTGGTGGTGCTGATTGGGCTGTGACGCTCGGGCAACAGCGGTTGCAGCAACTCGAAAAACGTCTGCGGGACTAAGGGGCTTTGCAACGGCTGCCAATTCACGCGAACCAGCCAGCCCTCCGTTCCCCAGTAATCGCCGGTTGTGCCGAATTCGGGCGGCTTTGGCGCGGTGATCGCTACTTGCTCAACGAGGCCGATCTGGCTGATCTTGCCGTGGGCATAACTGAACACCACATCACCGGCCTGGCAGCGCGCCAGGTTGTCGTAGGTGACATTCCGTCTGCCGTCAGCGGTCACCTTGGGCGACCACACGTAACTGGGGTTCCCCCGAAACGGTGGACAGATCGGTAGGTCCCACGACCTGACCACCAGACTGTTCACCGATGACGAACCCAACCCGTAGCCGCCGGCGTTTCACCGCGCAGCAGAAGCAGGAAGCTGTTGAGCTCTGCCTGAGTGAGGGGCTCTCCTGCCAAGCAGCTGCCGAACGGCTTGGTCTTCCTGGCCGCAGCCTGGCGCGATGGGTGCGGCAGGCCCGTATTGATCAAGGGAAGCCCCGCTCCGGTGATCAGGCCGCCCTCACCAGCGACGAGCGAGAGGAACTGGCCCGGCTGCGCAAAGAGAACCGCGAGCTGCGGAGGGAGAAGGATTTTTTCAAGCTGGCGGCGGCTCACTTTGCGAAAGAGCAGCTGTCGCCGAAAGGTTTCACCTGATTGAGCAGCTCAGCGGACGTTTCTCCGTCCAGTGGCTGTGCAGCCAACTGGGCGTGGCCCGCAGTGGGTATTACGCCTGGCGCAGGCGGCAGCAGGCACCAGGGCGGCGGCAGGCGGAGAACGCTGTGCTCACCGCTGAGATTCAGGCGGTCTATGAGGCGCATCGCGGCTTCTACGGCTCACCACGCCTCCATCAAGAGCTCCGGGCAGCAGGCCGGTGCATCGGTCGCCATCGTGTGGCCCGGTTGATGCGCAGAGCTGGCCTGCAGGCACGCACCCGCAGGCCATTCCGCCCGTGCAGGAGCGCCTCAAGGGGGGCTCATGGTGTGGCGGACAACCTGCTGCAGCAGGAGTTCCGGCCTCCGGAACCAAACCGCTGCTGGGCAGGCGACATCACCTACATCCGTACAACAGCCGGCTGGCGCTACCTGGCGGTGTGGATCGATCTGTTCAGTCGTCGCGTCGTCGGCTGGAAGCTCGACGAACGGATGGATGCCGCTCTGGTGGTCGAGGCCCTCAATCGAGCCCTGGGCCATCGCCAGCTCAAGGCTGAACAGCTGCTGATCCATACAGATCAGGGCAGCCAGTACAGGGCCACCGATTACAAAGATCTGCTCAAGAAGCACCAGATCCGCTGCAGCATGTCCGCCAAGGGCTGCTGCTGGGACAATGCCGTGGTGGAGAGCTTCTTCTCGACCCTCAAGCTCGAACTTGCCCTGGACGACAACTGCAAGGAGCTGATCGATCCAAAACAGCTGCGGCGTGATCTGGCCTTCTGGATTGAGGGCTACTACAACCGAGAACGGCGTCATTCAGCGATCGGCTACCTGAGCCCGATCGATTACGAGCAACAGTTCACCGTTGTTCGTACACTTACAGAGACGGGCCTCTGATCACTGTCCACCGTTTCGGGGGAACCCCAAGCTTTTTGTCGTTTGATGTTCTGGGCCTACTAGCCAAACTCCAGCAGGAGATGGGGCTCGATTCTGTTGGCTCTGTCTCTTTCAGCCTGCTGACAATGGAGACCTTGGCTTGCATACGCTGGGAGCAGGGGAGGCCGGGTGTCGATATCTTCTTCCATTCGCTGTTCAATCGCCCTGACGTGCCTCAGCCCGTGATTGAACACGTTCTGCGCCATGAGCTCCTGCACCTGAAAATCCCAGCCAGAGACATCGATGGCAAGCGGGTCCATCACCCGCCTGAGTTCTGGGAGGCAGAACAGGCTCTGGTTCCCTGGAAAGCGGCGTCGTGGGGATGGATGGTGCTCGCCTTCTGGGACGTCATCAAGACGGACATCCCAAATGAATGCACTTGGGTCAAGAAATCTTGGAGGAGACTCCAGAGCTACCCCTATCCCAGCTGGCAGATGATCCTTGACGACCAGAGCCGATACTCTGATAAACAGGGCCAGATTCTGGGCTTGATGGAGAGTCTTTAATGAGCCCGATCCAGCTGTTTATGGCCATATCTTCCTGGCACCTGCCTACAGCGTCTCCAGCACGCCGTGGGTCTCCGCCACTAGCGGCTCCACCTCCGCCACATCGCCCGGCTGCTCAAGGCATCCCTCTCCAGCGTTGCCAGGGCTCTCAGCCGTCTGGGGCTGGGGCGACTGAGGAACCTGGAACCCAAACCACCGGTGCAGCGGTACGAGTGGGAGCACCCAGGCGACCTGATCCATATCGACATCAAGTCGCTGGCGCGGTTCCGGGAGGTGGGCCACCGCATCACCGGCGATCGCCAGCAGGGCCGCTCCTACGGCGTCGGCTACGACAAGGTCCATGTTGCCGTGGATGACGCCACACGCCTGGCCTACGTCGAGGTACGGGCGGATGAGCAGAAGCCAACGGTGATCGGCTGTCTCAGCCGAGCTGTCGCCTGGTTCAACGCTCAGGGCGTCGAGTGCCTGCGGGTGATGAGCGACAACGGCCCGGCCTACATCTCAAAAGCGTTTGCCAAGGCCTGCCGCACCCTGGGGCTGCGGCACATCCGCACCAGGCCCTACACCCCCAGAACCAACGGGAAGACCGAGAGGTACGACCTCCGGCCGACTGCGTCTACATCCAGACCCTCTGCAAGGAATGGGCCTACGCCATGGCCTTCCCGAACTCGGAAGAGCGGAAACGCTGGCTGCCTCGCTACCTGGCGATCTATAACCGCCTCAGGAAGCATTCGGCCCTGGGCTGGCTTTCACCTCAGCAGCGGCTCGCTGAGCTGCTCCGCTGACGAACCTGGTGAGACACAACACCTAGCCTTATTGAATCGAGCAGTTTGAGGCTTGTTTGGGGCTCAGAGCTAGCCAACAGGCAATGTGTGACCTCTCAGTCTTCGCTTGACAGGTTGAGTGCCTGCATCACCTGGAGACGAATGCCGCCCAGCCTGGCCCAAGCCCGCACCGCATCCCCCTTGCACTGGTAGGGGCGCCAGTCGTCTTCAGCGATGCGGCGCTGAAAATGGGCCGCAACACGCTTCGCAACAGCGACGTCACTGGGACTATCGAATCGCAGGGTTGTGCCCTCGATTATCACTTCTACCGGCATGTCGTTGATGAGATCAGAGACTGTCCCCCGACCATTCTTGACGTGTTCTGCGTCAAACGCAACTCAGCTCCAGGTCCTAAAAACGCAACCAGTTAACAAGCTTCTAATGCGCTCCTCCGCAAAGACTGGGTATAATCGATAAAATATATCTCGCTGGCTTGGTAATGCTTTCCTACCGAATACAAAACTATGATGCTGAGTAGCCAGCTGCTGAAACCCCGATCAATCGATTCAGTTTCACTGGATTCCCCCATTGTGCTCTGCTCAAACCGCTCGCCAAAACAGGCAATTTACTTGAGATAATGCGAAGAAGTAGTGTATAAGCACCATCATTAGTAGCCTTAAACCGGCCATCGTGGTTCGGTAGGAGTGCGGTTATCCCCTTCACGGGCTCTTCGATGGGACTGCGATCGTTTGGAAGTCATATCTAGAACCCTCCAAATGACGACTGAGATCCGCAACTGGGCCATCATTGCGCAAGCAATGGAAGCGCAAGGTGCTACTGGGAGTCAGATGTACGTTCGCGCCAAAGCCCTTGCCAATGGTGAGCCAGACCCAATGCCTACAAGCTTCCCTCCGGCCCCATTTACCATCTCGGAAGTTCAACTTTAGTCAAAGTACTACCAGCAATGCCCCTTTCAAGGGGCTTTTCTTCACTTTTAGCATGGCCAATCACCGACTCTCTATCGAACAAAAATTTCGCCTCGAGGCCTCATTCCGCGAGATTGATGCCTGCTCGGATATCGAGGCTCTTCGCGAACTTACAAAGCAGATTATAACTGCACAAGAAAACGAGAAGGCATTTGTGCGCGAAGCCGTTCAGCATATTAGGTATGAAATTGAAGCAGAAGTAGCACGACGAAATAGAACTGGTCGATACCAATCAGAACCTGACGTTTGACTATCCCTGAAAAATCCTGGCCTTGACTATCGGATTGGTATTGGGCGAAAACTGTTGTGTTCATTTCCGGCTCAGCTCACCCCCCCCCAATCCACTCTGCCAACAGCCGTTGCAGGTAAAGCCGCCCAGCTGGCAGGTGCGGGTTCAAAGGCCTACTGATGGATGGCTACACCCGTGGCACGACTCAGGCCACGGATGCCGTATCGCCCACTGCTGGCACTCACTTTTGCGGCAAATGCTGACAATGCGGGATTTCCGCACCAGATAACACTCTCTCCCTCCCTAGCCCTTCGCAATAATCTACAAATCCACGCGCTTCGGTGATGGCCCAGTGCCGTTCGATCGAGATCTGTCCCAACCCAGGCTCCACAGCCGGCACTGCCCTCTTTCGCGATCCTGTATCCAGCAATGAAACCCTTATCGCTGAGCTGCAGCCGTCAGCTGCACCGGAACTTTTTTGCCACCGCCATCAGACCGATCAATTGATGGTGCTGCGTGGCAGCATTGAGTTGGTTGTGCTGCAGAACCGCCGCCTACAAAGCATCACACTAAGAGAAGACGAACCTACCTGGGTGCGCATTCCGCCTGGCGTGCCGCATGGGGCAATCATTCGCAGTTCGACACCGGCTC
>Ga0194116_10008673_pt1 | contig 10248 bp, 12 predicted proteins | sample TA2MahsurfametaG_4_FD_148617 | JGI IMG/M metagenome (GOLD analysis project Ga0194116, IMG submission 148617) | Freshwater microbial communities from Lake Tanganyika, Tanzania - TA2015008 Mahale S9 surface | ecosystem: Environmental > Aquatic > Freshwater > Lake | place: Tanzania: Lake... | reverse complement strand
AATACCAAATCACCAATCCCCAATCCCCAATCCCCAATCCCCAAAGTTTAGAAAAAAATTAATTTTTTATGATCTGTTGATAAATTGATATTTTAAGAAATTAAAATTAATTGCAAAAATTTTGTCAAAATTAATATAAAGACATTCATTAAAAAATATAATTAAATATGAATCAAGATAAAACAGAGAATATTGATTCAGAAATAAAAAAACAAAAATATGAAATTGTTAAACAAAATTTAGAAAAATTCTATGTTAAGTATGATAAAGAAGCACATAAGCTCAATTTAATTACAAAAATGGCTACTGTCAGTTCAGCTCTAAGAAAGGAATTTGAAGATTTAAAATTTGTTGGATTTTATATCGTGGAAAATTCAAAAAAGGAATATTTAGAAATAGGCCCTTATGTAAGTGATATAATAGCAACACCAATCATTAAGCTTGGTAATGGAGTTTGCGGTAGCAGCTGGAAAGAAAAGAAAATTTTAATAGAAAATAATGTTGCTAAATGTAATAATTATATAGCGTGTGATGAAGAAACTAAATCTGAAATAGTAGTCCCAGTTTTTTCTCAAGAAAATAAAGATGAAGTAATAGCCGTTTGGGATATAGACTCTATTTATCTTGATAGATTTGATGATATTGATATTTCAAATATTTCATTTATAGTTGAAAAATATTTATAAAATATTTACACTATAAATTCGAAAATTAAATTTAGGTTAGTTTTATTTAATTATAAAATTTTTTTTTAAATATTCTATGATATAATTGTGTTATTTTACTATTCATAAGTTAATTAAAGAAATAAATCATTCATTATAAGTTTTTCATTAAAAATTTTTTTTAATATAAAATATCATTATTCATCTCTTTTAAGTTTAGAAACTTTTGACTATATGAATAAATATTGAATTTTTTCCAATATCAATTTAAGTTATATATAAATTTTAATTAAAAACAAATTTTTAAAAAATATCAATCTAAATGGCTGCTTGGGAAGAAAAAGTTTATAACTTGAAAGAAGTTGTTGCAGACAAATCATATTTAAGCTTATTAAAACAAATAGAAATAAAAGTAAAACAAAAATTAAATTTTTAAGAAAACCGATATGACTCCTGATTTAATAGAAAAATGTAAAGAAAAAATCAGCAATGCAGTTGAAAAATATATGACTGATGGTTCAGATGCGAATTTTGATGTAATTTAGTTTCGTTAAATCTAGATCGCTTCGAAAATGATCAAAGAAGATATGGAGAAAGATAACGGACCGACATGGGTGTGCATTATTGGAGAAGCATTTGCATTTAATGTAAAATCTCAAAATGAACTTTTCCTTTATTGTTACTTACAAAATTATGGAATTTTATTATATAAATGCTAAAGAAATTTATTTTTATAATCAATAAATAATATTTGAAAGCTTATCAAATTTTTTCGATGGTTTATAAAATTTAAATTTGAATTGAAATTATTGATTTATGTATGTATATAAGCACTATTTCGGATAGAAGCTTCTATTTAATTTATTTAACCTTTCAAGTCCTTATATATTTTAAATTAAATTATTAATAAATAATTATTAATTAAAATGTTTATATTTCATAAAATATAATGAAAAGTAAAAAGGTAATAGATTGGATAAAATTAAATAATATTAAACAAAATGCTATTAATATATCTGCTTTGGATGGTTTAAAGAGGAGAAATAGAATTTTAAAAAAAATTATTTTAATTTCAATCTTTACAGGAGTTATAGGATATTCTTCAATTTATTTTTTTAATGAATTTAACATGGTCATTTCAGATGGTGGAAAAACTTTTATTAATAAACTCAATAATTTGCCAAATAAAAAATCGACATTTAAAGATTCTCATAAATTACTTTGTTTGGAATACCTAGATAACAAAGTAAATAAATTACTAATGAAATATTTAATGTTTCGTTTAATCCACTTATAGAAAATAAATTTTTCTGAAGCCGAAACAGGAATAATGCATTATAGGGAGAAATTATTGAAATATGCTAGAGGCTTAGTTCTAGAAACTTGTATTTTTCTTATTTTTTGATAATTATAAAATAAAGTAATATTTTTGCATTTAATATTTAGAGAAAAATTTATCTATTTTAATCATAGGTTGTGGAAGCATGAGAAATACAAATTATTACAAGCAGGATCAAATTTCAAATGTATTTAATCCCAGCTAAATTTGACATTTAAATCTCAACTCTTTTTAAAATAAATCAAAAATAGATTATTGCAATAGATTGGATAAAAGAAATGATTGATTTAGCAACTTTGCATGCAAAATCGAATGCAAAGCTAGTGGAAATGGATTCGACAGATATAGAATATGATGATGGAGTTTTTGATACAATTGTTGATACTTTCGGAATCCAGTCATCACATGATCCACTTAAGCAATATTCTGAGATGAAAAGAGTTTGCAAAGTAATATTTAATTAATAATGTATTATAATAGAAAGGGGGTTTGATTTTACTTTTAGAAATAGGGCAATCATATTGGACAGTTTCGAATTATATAACCTTTAAAAATGCAAGACATGAGCTTTACAATAGAGGACAAGTTCTTTTTTATAATTATCAAAAACTTATTGATAATGATCCTGATGTGAAAATCATTAAGAAAAAAAGAAAGTTACATGGAAAATTATATTTCTATGTTTTGGAAAAATTATAAGTGACTTTCTTGTGAATTAATTTAAATATTCAATTAATTTTAATAAAGAAATAAAATCTTTTATTAAAACAATCTCTTAGGAATTTAGTAAATAATTTTATATAAAATTTTATTTAAAATAAATATTATGCTCAACTAATTATTTTAGTCTTTTATTTCCTAAATTAATAATAAAAATATTTATTATAAATCCTAAAATATAATGAAAGAGACAAGTAAATTAAAGTCATTTGGTTATTATCAATTATAGTTACAAAATATATCTAATTCATAAAAATTTTAAATATTGTAGGTTCTTCTTTAGCAAATCTTAATAAATTCAAAGGCTCTAATCAAAAAAATTCCACTAAAGAATTTTTAAATAAAAAAAAATTTGAAGAAAATAAAACCGAATCCGTATATGGTGTGGAAAAGCAATCAAGCCTTCTAAAAAACAAAATGTTAGAAATCATCTTTCTTCTTTGTTTTTAATTAATTTCATTTTAAATTAAATCATTTATAATAACTTTGCCAGTGAAAGCAATAAAGAGCAAAATCTTGAACCAATTGAAGTTAAAATTATAAACGATTTAAATGAAAGAAATAGTTTTTTAAATTCCATAATACACATTATATATAGTATCAGAGATTTAAGAGATAATTTTTTAAAAACAAATTATCCTTGTAATTCCTTTTCTTCAATACTTTTCGAAATGAAGGTAATTAGTTTAATCAAGACTCAAAAAATATTTTAGAAATAATTCACTTTGTTAAATAAAATACAAATTAAAGGTAATAGTCGAGAAATATTATGAGATAATAAACACCAAAGATGTATCAACAGAAAAATTACAAATTTTAGATCCCAGAGATTTGAGAAGAGAAATAGCAAAATTTTTCGAAAGTGAAAAAAAATTCAAAATAAGATCGAATGATGATCCAATAGAATTATTATTTTTTTACATTAATGCAATTCATTCCTTTAATACTAAAGCTTATTCTGTTAGAAATATTTGTCCAAAAAAGTGTGATCCTATTTGTATTTCACATAGTAGCATTTGGCAAGAATTAATTGAAGAAATAGTAATTTCTTTAAATATTTCTTTGATTATTGAATATATATTTTATTCTAAATTAGGAATGCGAATGTGGAGCCAAAAGCAAACCAATGAGATTGGATTATCATTACTTTATTCCTGAAATTCATATGAAAGACATATTTGCCACAGTTCAATTAAATGAAAAATTTGATTATGTGAACAAATTGATTTTCTATTTCAGAAGCTTAAACGTATCTTTTTACTTTTTTTTCATATAAAAAAAATTTTAGACATTTTCTAATTCCTATTTAACTCCTTGTCCTGCTAAATCTGAAAAATGTAAAAAAAATAAAGCTAAGACGAATAGAAATCTATACTTGTTAAACAATCCTAATTATTTTATATTTTCTTTATCTTGGAAAGAAATAAATCCAAAATTAACTCAAATATGCTATATGTACATAATGATAACTCATTTTTTCAATAATAAAGATGTCTATGATGTATTAGATAGGTAAATTTTAGTGAAATTTAAAATTTTAAATTAAAAATGTAATTTTAATAAGTAAAATAATATTTCTATATTTTAGTGAACATCATGGAAATTTTGAGTTATCAGGACTAATTTGCTATTGGGCTGCTAAGTATTTCACAATATTAAAGAAATATGATGGGGCATCTTCTTATTGGATTATATATCGTGATATGGAAATTATAAAAGCCTCTCATTGGAAGGATTTGATTGAAAAATGTCTTGGTTTACATTTGCATCCAGTATTTCTTTTATATCGAAAACTCAGTGAAGTAGAAAAAGCCCATGATGCAAAAACATCGCTAAACAATGAAGAGATAATTGAGTTGCTAAAATATAGTAAATGCTATGATCAAGAAAATGAACTGATTTATAAAAGCGAAATAAGAGATCTTAATAAAATGCGTCCGACGAATTTAGTAAAAACATATGATCCTAAAATTGAAACTAGCATACAAAAGCTTAAAGACAAATTCGAAATGCAAAAATCAAGAATTAAAATTAAAACAGATGAAGATTATCAAAAAGAATTTGAAGAAGAAATGAGAAAATTAGGTAATTTAATTATTAAATTTTATTTATGAATTGAAAATAATATCAAATATACATTAAAAAGCTTATTAAAATCTTTGCTTTAGATGGAGAAAATAAAATAAATTTGAATAAAACTCCGTTACCGATTAAAAAAGAGAAGAAAAGAGATACATCTAAAAATTATATACCAGATCTTGCTCAGCAAGAATGGGAATGCGAAAACGACTTTTGCAAAAATGTTAACAGCTGTATAACTCATTATTGTTTAAGTAAACTTTATTATTGGTTTTTTTTAATTATTTATAGAAATTATAAGTAAAAATATAATCATAACTTTTAAATTAGAGTGTAGAAAAATTAATTACAAAATAAAAGATCTTGTAATTAATCGAACTTCTATTAACATACAAAATATTGATAACAATAATCCAAACATAAATAAAATCAATGATAACAATAAAAAGCATCATAAAAAGTTTTCTGAATACGCTGATAATAACATTAAAAATGAATTAAATCCTATGAATTATTATTCTATAACTGAAAGTTCTTTAAAAAATTATTCAGATAAAGAATCTTATTTGAATTCTTACAATCAATCATTTACATCTGAAAATAACAATTACTTAGCAAATTATGAAGAATATTCAGAATCGAAAGAAAGATCTAGATCTCCTTTCAGAAGACAAAATGCAATTAAAAGCATCAATTCTCCCTATAAAGAGCACTATGAAATTAATAAATCAAAATCTCCTTTTAAAAACAAGAATGATTTTAATAAATCTAAATCTTCAATTAGAAAGCAGAATGCAATTAATAGGTCAAATTCTAATTTTAATAAAAAGTATGAAGGTTTTAACAGAAATTCTGCTTTCAAGAAACCACATGATATTAATAATAAAAATTCTCCATTTAGAGACCATTATGAAATTAATTATACAAATCCTCAGTATGATAGAATATATGCAAATCACAATACCAATTCTCCTTTCAAAAAGCATGCATTAAATATTTTGAATTCTTCTTCGAGAAATCAAATTGAAGATAATAAGAGATATTCTCCTTTGAGAGACCAATATGAAATAAATCACACAAATCCTCATTTTGATAGAATAAATGCACATTATAATTCCAATCCTCTATTTAGAAAGCATGAATTAAATATTTCAAATTCTTCTTTTAGAAACCAAAATGAAATTAATAACAGAAATTCTCCTTTTAGAAAGCATGATCCAAATTATATTACTAATTCACCTTTTAAAGATCATAATTTATATAATAGCAGAAATTCTCCTTTCAGAGAACAAAATGCAATTAACCACAAATATTCTCAGTTTATAGAACATCATGCTTATAATCATCCTAATTCTCCTATGAGAAATCACATTACAATTAATGGCAAAAATTCTCCTTTTAGAAAGCATGATCGATATTATAATAATGGTTCACCTTTTAGAGAGCCTAATTTATATAATAACAGAATATCTCCTTTAAGAGAACAAAATGCAATCGATAAGAAAAATTCTCCTTTTAGAGAACAAATAGTGGTCGATAATAAAAATTCTTCTTTTATAAATAAGAGTGAAATTAAAAACAAAAGTAGTAATGAATTCCAAAAATTTTCTAAAAATAGTTTTAGGAAAAGCAACAAATATAATGAAAATAATATATATCACACCACTTATACACAAAGCAACAACAATTTCTCTAACAATAATAATTATGGATTTGACCTAAAAAATAGCAATTCAAATAATAATAATGTTAATAGCATTATTAACAATTTTCATAATAATTCGAATTCTAATCATAATTTCGAAACATTAAAAAAAAATAATAGCTATAATTATAATTTAAATATTAACCACAATATTGATAAATCCAAAAAATTATTAAATATGAGAAAAATAGATTATCAAAACAAATATAATAGCGATAGAGACAATCTAATATATTCGAAATTAAGTCCTAATAATAATAAGCATAAAAATGGGAACCATCAAATGCATAATAAACAAAACCCCAAATATGATAGTAGAAAACATGAGGAATATTTGAATGGAAAATCGATTCCGAAGTATGGTCATATTGGAAGTTATGAGGATTACATAAATGCTAAGTTAAATCCTAAGAGAGATCTTGAAGAAGATGAACAAGAGACAGAAGAATCTATAGAGTATTACGAGTTAAGTCAAATTAATCCGAATTTGATAGATCATAATAGGATAAAAAAATTGAGAACAAGCAATAATTTCTATTCAAATATTAATAACCACGAAAAAGAGATACATGGTATACTAATAAAATCAACTGAAAATGAAACTTTTAGATCAAGATATTCTTTATCAAATGGATTTAAAGATAAAAAAGTAACTTTTCAGGAAAATATTATTCCAAATCAGAGAATTATAAATAAAAATAATAAACAAAATCATTTAATTAGTTCTGAATGCAATAATTATAATGATATAAACAAAAATAATAATCAAAATTCATTTAAGAGTTCTGAATTTAACAAAAAAAATGCGAGAAATAAAAATGATTTATTTAAAAATCCTGAATTTTATAATAAAAATATTCTTAGCAACAGTTTCAAAAATAAACAAAACATATCAGTTAAGTCAGGCTTTAACAACAATTCGAAAACGAAAAATAGAAAAAATATAAATAAACTTTATAATTCTACTGATAAGGATGATCTAGAAGAAAATGATTATAATAAACATAGCATGAATAATCTTTATGGCGATAAAAATAAACTAAATGTATCAGTAAAATCAGGCTTAAAGAATGTTTCGAAAACGAAAAATCGTAAACATAATAATCAACTTTATAGTTCTATTGAGAAAGATGATCTAGATGAAAATAATTATAATAAGCATAGCATGAAGAGTCTTTATGGCGATAAAAACATTTTTAATAAGAACATTAATTTAAATAACGATTTAAATATTTCAAAAGATTCTGGAAAAAATATGAGTTTTGAAAGTAATAAAATCAAAAATGAAAATATTTATAATAATTCACTCAATAATAAAGCATTTAAAATCAATGAAAATAAATATATAAACTTGATATAAAATTTATTTTAAAATACAATAATAAATTATATTATATATCTAAAATTAAAAGTTATTTGAATAAGGAAGAGTTAAATTTAATTTTATTTCCAATTATCTAAATATTTTTTAACTTCGAAAGATTTTTATTTTTTTATTTGATAAAATTGCTTTGAAAGAGAGTTAATTGATATTGATTAGCTTAATTAAAAAATATTAAATTGATGAATTTCAAATTAAATATATTTGATTATTTAAAGCGACTATATATTTTAAGTAATCCTATACAGTTTATTAATTAAAAATTTCTTTTTATAAAATTTATTATTAATTGATTTTTACGAAAATTTATATTTATATATATATTTATTCATAAAAATTCATTTTTATTTTATTAATTAAATTTTTTTCGAATGCTTTATAAAATATGTTTTCAGGAATAGGTATTAAAATTAACTTATCAGATAAAAAACACTTTAAAAACCCAAAAAAACTTAGCTATCATAGCTTAAATAAAAAAATGAACACTATAAAAGAAATTAATCAAAAAAGTCTTAGAAGTAATTTATTATATCTTTATTTTTTTATGTAAAAGATAGAGAAGATTCTAATTTATCGGATTTAAAATTCGATTTCAATTTCGCATCTGTTATTCATGAAGATGAAACGAATAACAAAAGTAATTTTGAACAAAACTATTCTTCTTTATTGCAAAATGAAGAAAGTTTGAACAGAGTTGATAATAACTCCTCGAAATTTATTTCTTTTAAAGAAGATTCAACGAAAGCTTTAACAGAACTCAATAATGAGAATCAAAAAGTTAAATCTATCCAAAAGGCATGGAACTCAAACATCAGGAAAATTCCAAGTAAAGCAAAATTGACTGAAAACTTTATACTTAAAAATAATAAAAGATTAGAATCACTAAAAGAAATTGAAATTCTCAATGAGAGCGAAATCCCAAATGAAATTTTAACTAAAAGGTTTGATACAAATAATATTTCGGAATATCAAGGTTATCGTAATCACAAAATAATAAATTTAAATTTAAGTTATAATATTTAAAAAAAGAATTTTAATGAAGCTAATTTTTTTTAATAGCTTTTTCATAAAAGATTATATATTATATAGAGAATGAATTTAACATTAATGCTTATGAAAATAATAATGGAAAATTTATTTTCGAAAATAAATTGCTCAAGAATGCGAATGAAAATGATATTTACCATATTAATGAAAAATTATTTATGATAACAAACACTCAAAATTTCAAAAATAATGCAAATATCTCGATCAATAACATTAATCCTTCTTTTGATAATATGAATAATTTAAAATTCAACACTAATAAAATCAAAATGCATTCAAAAAATATTTACAGTGATTTATCTAAATATTTAAAACATCCAAGCAATGAGCTTTATAATAATTACACCACGAATAATAATCAGCAGCTTACAGATAAAAATGAAAATGGTGGTAATATAAATTTAAGTAATACTATACTTAAAAGTCTTATGTCACCTGGAAAACTAAAATTAGATCCTATTAAAAAAAATTCGATTTTCTATAATTTAGAAAATTCAATTATCAACAATAAGGTATCTGTGCCTTATTATACATCAAATAATTATGTGGAGGAGAATGAAAATTCAAAATCAAATAATGATCATTTAGTTAAATTAAACAAAGTTCAAATCAATAAAAAAAATTTCAAGAGAAATATTAAGAATTCTGAAGAACAAAAACAATCTTTAATTTATATGCCAAGAAATTTAAAGCTAAAAAAGCACCCAGAACACCCGTTTAATAAATATATTAAAAACAATCAAAACATAGCTCCTGAAAATAATGAATTTTTAGGAAATAGTCGAATTGAACATTCTTTTATATCTGATAAAAGCAACTCAAATGAAGAAGAATTTAAATTGCATAATACTAAAATACATAAAAAGATCGAAAAAAATAACTTTCACAATATTGAATTAAAAAAGAATAAATTAAAACCAATTGCAATCTCAAATGAAACTGCTATTAAAAATATATCGAATCTTGTTTATGAATTAATGGAAAAAAATAATGTTGCTCAAAGTATTAATAATTTATTTGATTCACATTCTAATAAGTTTTATTATCCTTGAAGCTAAAATAAGAAAAATTTTTTCAAAAGATTAATAGGAATATTAGTTGTAAATTTGGAAAATTTTTGAAGATTATAATTTAAATTAAAAGAAATTTTTTAATAAAGTAAGTTATAAATGATAAAATAATTACCTATTCAGTATTAAAATTCTTATATATAAATTTTTAATTTTGGATTTATAAAATTATTAATGTGTATAAATCATCGACACTTAATTATCGACTTTTTTAAAATCTTTTTAAGAATGGGGATTGGGGA
>Ga0194116_10008672_pt1 | contig 10248 bp, 4 predicted proteins | sample TA2MahsurfametaG_4_FD_148617 | JGI IMG/M metagenome (GOLD analysis project Ga0194116, IMG submission 148617) | Freshwater microbial communities from Lake Tanganyika, Tanzania - TA2015008 Mahale S9 surface | ecosystem: Environmental > Aquatic > Freshwater > Lake | place: Tanzania: Lake Tanganyika... | reverse complement strand
GTGTTTGCGCAGTACACGTCAGAACCAACAGCACCGCCTGGCAGCATCACGTTGCTGGCCAAAAACTTGCAGCAGGATGCGTTCAGTCTGACAGCGTCGTCAGCAACGGCGGTAGGTGCGGCGTTTGAACCCAAACTGCCGACAACAGGCACGATGGTGCAGTCAGAATCGGACATCGGACCCAACAGGCTTTACATCGGCAAGTTGAACGAACCAGAAGCCGTGCCGCTGTTTAACATCCGCGACGTCGGTTCGCGTGCATCGCCTATTTTGCGTGTTGCTGCGCTGCGCGACTCGCTTATTATTCTGAAAGGCGACGGCATTTATCGTCTGAACGGTGACAGCACAAACAACTTTACGGTCACGGCATTGGACAACACTGTTTTTGTTAAGGCGACGGATTCGGTGGTTGTGCTGAATAACAGCGTTTATTGCCTGTCGAACCAAGGCGTCGTGCAAATTACAGACAGCGCGGTGCGTATCGTATCGCGTATTATTGAACCGCTTTTGACTGCTATTCTCGGTCAGGACTTAGAAGATAACACGTCGGCGGTCGGTTATGAATCAGAACGCTTGTACTTGCTATCAGTAAAGCGGCCTAATACGCTTTCCAGCGTTGCCGATGTGACCTACTGCTATAACTACCTAACAGAAGCGTGGACGTCATGGACAGGCGCGAATAAGGTGTTTTTTAATGCTTTGCTGCGCCCATCAGATGACAAGCTGTACAGCATTCCAACACTGGCACAGAACAAGGTGGTGCAGGAACGAAAACAGCAAAACCTGGTTGACTATTCAGGCCAAGAATTTTGCGCACCGGTAATCAAGGCCATGATTGGTACAGCGGCCAGCACGGCAGGCAGTGACGTTGTGCAAGTGACAACTTTGACAGCGCATGGCCTTAGCCCAGGTCAGTTGGTGACGGTCAGCAGGCCGTCAAGCACAATCACCGCTGCGTTTACGGGTGGAACGGGTGACTTGGTTGGCCTGCGAACCGTTCAGATCATATCAGACACTGTCTTTACGTTCACGGCAAGCGCCAATGCCACGGCATCTGCTGTCGGTGACATTTACACTGCACAATTTATCAGCGAAGCACCCGTCGCCATCGTCGTGTCATCTGGCATTAGTACACTGGCAATAACAACGGCAGAACCACACGGACTGATAACAGGCGATGCCATTAACATCGACGAAGCAGACGCGGCAGTGCTTGCGGCCTTTGCTGCGGCAAATGACGTACTAGGCTACCGGTCGGTCACAGTTACATCGCCGACGACGTTCACGATTCAAGCGACGAATGCACCAACAGGTTCGGCGACCGGTAATGTGGTTATGACTGACAAAAAACAGTCGAATCTTATGGTCACAATCGACACTGTAGGTCAGTTTGCGCCGACAGTCGGTGACGCCATCGTGACAGAAGGCCGCTTGTACAAGATAGAAGACATAGTAAAAGCCACAAGCGTCGCCTACATCGCCACGTTACAAACAACGTACAAAGCAAGGTCAAACGCACTGGCATTCGTGCACCAAGCATATAGAACTTTGGTTAAATTTAGTCCGTTGACGATGGGACAGGCCGGTCTGTTGAAGCAGTTCAGCGAATTTCAGTGCGCATTCCGCAATTTTCAAAGCTGTACTAAAATCAGCCTCGACTATTCGTCGGACAGCGTAACGTCTTCGACAAAGCAGTCATGGAACTACAAAGTAGGCACCAACGGCACGGCACCATCGTTTGGTGGATGGGGCGAACTTGAATGGGGAAACTTCCCGTGGGGAGGCGAAGCCAGTATTCAGCGCATCTATACAACACAGCCAGCGGTCATTTTGCGCACCTATGTGCCGCGTGAAGTGTTCGTCGGCACGTTCATTCAGCCTATACTTGACCACAAGGTGGCTGGCGAACCGTTGGAACTTCAAGCTATAAGCCTATTCAGCAAACCAGTGACACAAAGGACTAGCCGATGATTAACATTCGCAGCGATAAATATTGGGCGGAAGACGAAACAGACCGCGTTATTGGTCACTTGGATGACCATGTGCAGATGTGGGGATCAAATACCGCAGCGTCAAGCGTGTTCACGTCCATTCTAGCCGCTTATTGGCGCAATATGTCGGCGTACTACTCGCCGATCATCAGTCCAGATTCGTGGCTGACAAGCCTTGGGTTCAGCGGTGAACAAGGCGAACTTGTGCGCATGGTTGTGCCACAGGCACGCACGCTCATTCGTCAGTTTACGTCGGTTATCACAAAACAAAGATATCACTGGGAAGCACTGACAGACATCGACGACGCTAATCCGCTGCAAACTGCTAAAATCGGCAAGGCGTTGGCAAATGACGTTTGGCAGAAACAAGGCATGGACAAGCTGGCAGAATCAGCCGCTGAACGCACTGCGGTGCTTGGTCATGTGTTCGGTTCGGTGACGTGGAATCCGTCCGGTGGCGAACCGGTGGGCGTGCGTGAAGATGAACAAGGCTTGCAATACAGCGGTGCGTTGGAAATGGACATCCACGATCCGCACGACATTGTGTTCGATTGGTCAATCGAAAATGAAAAGAACATCGACTGGGTTGTAATTAAACGCGTGCGCAATCGTTGGTCGTATGCTGCGCGTTATCCAGAATTGCGTGACCAAGTTGTCAGTTTGCCAAGCGTGAAGGAAGTGCGACAAACACTGCCGAACCTAAACTTCCTAAGCCGTTATGAATCTTCAGATATGATTTACGTTTACGAGTTTTATCACAGACCGACGCCTGCACTGCCGCAGGGACGTATGACAATTTACGGCAGCGGAACTTGCGTGTTTGAAGACCGCGAAAACATCTATGGACAGATTCCTGGCAGATTCCTTCACTTTGAACGTATCATCGGCACTGGCCTTGGTTATCCAATGCTGTCAAACCTGCTTCCTGTTCAAGAATTGCTTGACCACAGCTTTTCGGTCATCAGTACCAACCAACAGGCGACAGGCGTTCAATCTGTACTTGTGCCAAAAGGTGCAGACATCAGCGTAAACGATATCAAAGGCCTTTCATTTATCAGCTACACGCCTGCAAACGCAGAAGGCGGCGGCAAGCCTGAACCTTTGCAACTCACAAGCACACCGCCGGAAGTTTTCAATTTCTTGAACGTGTGCAGTCAGTATATGTCAAACGTGTCGATGATTACCGAAACGCTGCGCGGACAACCACCGGCAAACGTCACATCCGGTGCGATGGCAGCCACACTGGCAGCGAACGCAATGGAATTTTTGAACAGTGCATCGAAGGCGCTGACAATCTGGTCTGAAGACTTGGTCAACGTTGCGATCGAAAACTACAAACGCTTTGCAACAGAAGACCAAATCCTCGACATCACCGGCGAAGGTTCGGTAGCCTACGTCAAGAATTTTAAGCAGGACGACTTGCAAAGCCTGCGTCAGATCAAAATTCGCACGCAATCGCCTTTGATGAACACAGTCGCTGGACGTTTGCAGTTTGGTGACAGCCTTTTGCAAGCTGGCCTGATCAAAAAGCCGCAGCAATACTTAAACCTAATCGAAGGCGCGCCAGTGGATGCGTTGTTCGATGACGATTTTAGCGAAAATATGGCAATTCAAGCGGAAGTTGATGCGTTGCTGGAAGGCCGAAGCATCGTGCCCATGATCACAGACAACCATCCTATGTTTATCAACGCGTACAGAAAGCTGCTTTACAATCCACACATCCGCACGCAGTCAGAAATTACACAGGTCATAGTGCAGTTAATGCAGGAACGTATTAGCATGGAACAACAGCTTGACCCGATGTTGAAGGCAATGCTGCGCGGCGAACCTATGCCGCCACCGGCAGGCGCACCAGTAGGCCAACCTGCGATGCCCGGACAAACAGCGCAAGATTTAACAGAAACAGCCGCAAAACCAGCCGCACCGGCGGAAGCTGCGGAACCAATGCTTTGAGGTGACACATGGCTTTTGTAGCGAAACCAAAAGACGAATCATTTCCACGCTTAACCGCCATGACGCAGCCTAGTGCAACACCTACAAAGCGTGTCGGAACCGAAACGCCAATAGGCGCTGTGACCGCAGGACCCTCAGCAGGCAAATCAGCGGCAGAATTTACTAAGTCGACGCAAGGTTCGCCCGGCAGCATATTCAACCGTCAGCTTGCAGGCGCAAACATCAGCGGCATTACAAGCCTTGCGGAACAACCACTAAAACGCGAAGCTGGCGAAGAAGCGTTGCGCGTTGCTGGCGAGGGCTTGGCATACAAGTCACGACAAGCAGAGGAACGCAAAAAGCTGCCACAGTTTCAGTTTGCTGGCGAAGTCGAAGAAGGCGGCAAAAAAGTACAAAAAGACTACACACAAGACATTGTAGGTCGTGCAATAAACACGCCAGAAGATTTTGAAACGGCCAGAAAGGTGTTGACGCAAAAAGCACCGGAAACGCCTGAATTGGCGATTGGCGACGTGCGCGAATTTACGCCATTGCAAGCACTGCGCGGCGGAACGGTCGAAAGTTTGCTAAAGCGCGAAGCCAAAGGACCATATACCACAGGCATGGCTGGACTTGACGCGTTGCTGTTCCAGAAAAAAGGTGGCGCAGCAGACTTGGCAATCAAAGGCAAAGCACTGCGTGCAACGGAACAAGCGGCAGCAGATGCGCTGGAAAAATCCGCAACAGCAGACGAACGTCAGAAAATGGAAGACTTGGTGTCGTCGCAGCGTGCAAGCCTATTCGGCGGATTGGAAAAAGCACAACAAACACAGCTTAGCAACTTGCAAACACGTCTGACGGCAGACACCGCAACACGCGACGCGGCAAACTTGCGTGCACGTCAACTCAGTGAAGAAACAGCACGACAGAAAGCAATCGAAGACCTGACAATGGGCGGCGGAATGCCACAAGGCGAACGCGACGCAATTTTTCAAGCAATTCAGAAGGCAGACATTAGCAAACAACTTGATCCGATGTTCGCTGGCGGCCAAGCAAGCCTTGCAGACGTCGCAACAGCCGAAGAGGAAAGACAATACGGCAATCTGTTGCAGCTTTTGGGAATCGGCGGCGTGGAAGCGTCGAAATTGCGCGGCATGGAACTTGGAAAAGAAACGGCTGGCATCTTTACGCCGAAAAAAGCTATTCAGCCGCAAGAATTTTATCAAGGCGACCGCGCAAATATCGATCTTATCAATGCGCTGCGTGAAGCGGGCATTACGGCTGCATCGGCATATCGCGCTGCAAATCCTGCGGCCTATACGCCAGCAGTCGAACCAACGCCGTCTGGCCGTCTGCCAAGTGATCGCGATGACCTTGGACAGCCAAAGACACGCGGCGGCGGCGCATCAGCAGAACAGGAATATGAATACAATCCACGCGGTCGATACGCATAAGGGGTAAAGTATGGATCCGTTGACGATGTCATTAATCTTAGGTCCACAGCTTATTAGCGGTGGAATGCAATATTTTGAATCAAAAGCATCGCGCGAATATCAACAGAAACAGCAAGCGAAGCTGGAAGAAGCGTTGGCGCGCATCGGCCTGCCAAGCGCAGATCCGTCCTATTTTACGCCAGAAGTGTACCAATATCTGGAAAACTACGATCCAGAAGTTGCCGCATACGTTAAAGAACAAGATCCGCGCACGTTGGCGTTGCGTTCGTCTCAGGGATTGCGTGCGCAGCAAGCTGAACAGCAAGTTTTGCAAGATATGTTAGGCCGTGCACGCGAAGGCACAGACGTGTTGGCGGAAATTCAACGCGCGCGCGGTATGCGCGAAGCGGCAGGCACGATGTCATCGCAAGCGGCTACACTGCAACAGCAATTGCAGCGGCAAGGTCAGCAAGGTGGACTTGCAGCTTATGGCGCAGCTTTGCAGCAACAGCAAGGCGCAGGACAGCAGGCAGCACTGGCAGGCGAACAAGCGGCCTTGGCAGGCTTGCAGGAACGTGGACGCGCACTGACAGAGGCCGGTGGATTGGCAGGTAAACAGATTGGCCGTGAATTGGACATAGAACGCGCGAACGTAAACGCAATTAACGCATTTAATCAACGTCTTGCCGCATCGCAACAGGATCAAGCAAACTTACAGGCACAGATTCGCAATCAAGCACGGCTTGAAAACATTCGTGGCCGTCAGCGCATCAGCGAAATGAACGTACAAAGCAAGGCGGCGGCGCGTGACCGTAAACAAGCGTTTGAACAGCAACGCTACCAAAACGAATTGGCAAAATATGGCCGACAGGCGCAGCAAGTCGAAGACGTCAGCAAACTGCGGCAGCAACAGGCACAAGATTACAACAGAATGATGCAGGGACTTGGCGACTTGGCATCGACCGGCGGTTATCTGCGTGCAGGTTATACGCCGCGCGGATTCAATGCGCCAAAGGCGTCGAATGTGTATCAACCGCCAGAACAGTATGATCTTGGATCGACGTATCAGGAACCTGAAGATCCTTACGCAAAATATTGGGCACCCTACCGTAGATGAAAGCTTAAAAAATCGTGAGGTTTAAGATGCCAGTATCACCGTATTTCAAATCGCTGTCTGCAAAAGTCGCAGTACCGGGTGAAGACGATCCAGTGGATGTTCGGCAAGTAGGCGAAAATACTTATATGGACTTTGGAATTGATTCAGGCGCAAACATCGGCGCAGCGCGATCCTACGCGCGGCAAATGGATGGACGTCGCCCACTGACACAAAGCGAAATTGGCGCAGATGCTTTATTGCGCGCACAACTTGGCGTGCCAGATCAAACGCTTGATTTTTTACAATATGGGCCAGCGACGACACCAGGCCTTGAACCTCTCGAAATGCCTTTTTCTGATATTAAAAAAAGAAATTTATCAAGGCCGCAGCAATCTTATGGCCTAAACCGTGGTGGCACTGGCAAGGCTGGCCGCGTAAAATCGCCGCAATTAGGGAATACACAATTTGATATGCCAGGGCTTGAGCCGTTCGAGATGTTGCAATCTGAACTTGATGACAAACCTTGGGAACTCGACCAAAACACAAACGCAGACGTCGCACCAGGCACCACGACAACGCCAAAAGCCGATGAAAACGTCGTGGACAAGGAACCAGATTTGCAAACACCGCGCGGTTTGTACCAAGCTTTAGCAAAAAAATATCCCGATATTTTGCAGCAGAATTTTGACCAATTGCAGCAAAGTCGTGTGTCGATGGATGACGTTGACGCATTGCGTGACCGTTCTGGACTCGGCAGCCTGTTTATTGCTGCATCGAAGGCAGCGTCGGGCGCAGGCAGCGTCGGCGGCAAAACAGCGGAAAGCATCGCGCCGGGTATTGTTGAACGCGAAGACACATTGGCACGCCAGCGCCTGAAAGACAGAATGGACGTTGCCAGCGAAAATCTGTCAATGAATGCCAAGGCTGTTGACCTTGCGATGAAACAAATCAACTTTGCAGATGAACGCGAACAATATGACCCCAACAGCGAAGTCAGCCGCTTTGCGCGTGACTTTATGAAATCAGAATTTGATGTAAACGTGCCAGACAACGTGCCTGCGTATCAGCTTAAACAATTCTTGCCTGCCGTGGTGCAAAAGTATCAGGCAGCCGAACGCGCCAAGTATCAATCGGCTTTGCTTGGTCAAAAGACTGAAGAAAATTTGCTAAATGACGCCTACAAACGCTACCAAGTAGCAACACAAAGCGGCGACAAGCAGGCACAGATCAAAGCGCAAAAGGAAATTGCAAGCATCCGCGCGATGGCCAAAGCACCGGGCGCAGCAAAAACACCTAAGCCTGAAAAGCCAGTTTTAACAGAAGCCGAAAAGATACGAAATGAATTGGTAAAAGACGATGCAAAAGCTTACCAAAAACGACTACGCGGCATTCAAAAGCTGGACGGTGCACTAAAAGCGTTGGACGAAGCAAAAACCGCAGGCGAAATCGTACACATTGGTCAAGGATTGTTAAAAACTTTGAATGACACAGAAAATAGCGATGCGGTTGGCGCGGAAGAAGTGAGACGTCTTGCATTAGAATTGGAACCGTTCGCTGTAATGACAGCAAAGCAAGTGATTCAGGTCGGGCGTGACCTGACGGGATTCGTGGAACGTGTGCGCAATGCAAGAAAAGTTTTGTACGAAACCGCCAAAAAGCAATACGACACAATCAATACAAAAATGCCGGGCGTAGTTGATGCGCCGCCAACCTACGGCACACAATCGGATACACTGCCATCTGGCAACAAGCGTTTGACTCCAGAAGAACGTAAAAAAATGGAAGATTTACAAAAACGCAAACGAGGAGGCCAATAAAATGCCTTTAACGCCAGAAGAAGAACGCGAACTAGAAGAATTAGAAATGCGTGACTTGGAAGAACGTGACGCAGAGGAACGCAGTCTTCAACAGCAACAGCCTACAAAATCGAAGCTGCCAGAAGTCAGCGCCTTGAAAGCGTTGGGACTTGGCGTTACTAGCGCATTGTCGCCGATTTCAAAGTATGGAACAGCCGCAGGCATCAAAGCACGCACAGCATACGAAGACTACAAACGCGGCAAGCCGTCATTCGGTGTGCCGTTCGATATTGCCGTTGAAACAGCCGAAGAAGAGTTGCAGGCGGCGCAGGAACAACAGCCGGGTGCATACTATGGCGGCATGGGTGCCGGTGTGCTTGGTGGCGTAGGCTATGGACTGCGGGCAACACTTCCGCAAGCTGGAAAACTTTTGGGCGTGCCGGTGTCATCTGGTGCAAAAATGCTCGGCATCGGAGGATTGGAAGGCGCAGCACACACAGGCGGCGCGTATCCATACCAACAAGCAAAAGAAGACCCTTTAGCGTTGTTAAAAACTATGGGAATCGGCGGCGCAGTCGGTGCAGGTGCTACAGCTATTCCGTTGGCTATCGGTGCGCGTGGGCCGATTATCGAAGGCTTAAAAGCTGCAAAAGAAGGCGCAAAAGGCCAAGGCGTAATCGGCGGCGGAATCACTGCTGTATCGGAAGCCTTGCCAGCCATGCGCGGCGCAGCAAAAGAAACACAGGCATTCAAAGAAGCGGTACAGACAATAAAGCCGGAAACAGTAAAACAACCGACAGTCGGTCAGTATGTGCGCGAAGGTTCGCAAGTCACGCCACAGGAGGAAACCGAATTTTTGTTGAACCTTTTGCAACCAGGTAAAACTCCGGCCAAAGACTATTTAGTTCAAAAAAGTACGCAACTATATCCGACGCAAATGGGTACAAAACAACTTGGCAGTGTGTTGGATATTCCACTTGAACAGCGCGTGCAGGCGCGTGATTTTGCCCGTGCGGATGTAGGCAGACAACTTTTACCACAAGCTGAACAAGCCAAGTCGGTTCTGCAAGGCAAAGGCAAAGTTTTTGAACGTCTACAAAATCAAGCGATTCAAGAATACGAAGGCAAAGGCCTGCCAGAAGTTTTGATGGCATTGGACCGCGCAAAAAGCGCAGAATTTACAGGCATTTCATCAAAAGCACGCAAAACGGTCGATCAGGTATTGGAAATACTTGAAGAAGGCAAAAGTCTTGACCAAGGCCGATTGCAGCCAGGTGAACTTTTGGAAGTCGGCAATCAGGAAGCCTACAAACGCTTGCAAGCTGCGCGGGAATGGATTGATGACGTTATCAGTTCAAGCATCGACGACCCGTCAGTGACAAAGCTGTTAAAGCCGGTGCGTAGTTCATTGGACGCTGCTCTGAAATCATCACCTAGCAAGTCACTTGCAGATGAAATTTATGCACGCGGCAGGCAAGTTGAAGATGTGGGCATTAGTCCGTTGGAAATGGCACTAGGCAAAGGCAAAGGTGCACCGCGTGAACTTTCAAGCGCGCAAATCAAAACGGCATTTGGCGACACAGTAAAAGGCGAAAAAGCACAGCGCGGGATTGACTTGGCTAAAAGTTATGCAAAAGACTTTGCAGAACAACTTGGACCAGAAAATGCCAAAATCGTATCTAATTTCTTTGACGCCTTGGCAAATGCCAAAACCGTTGCCGACCGAAAACGCATATTGGATGAATTGAAATTTGTCGAAGGTCCATCAGGTCCAGCCATTCGCGCAGGCATCGCCAAACTGGAACAAACCATCAAACCGGCACCCGGCGGCGCATCCATGTTTAAGGCCGCACCAGAATATCTGCAAAGCGTCGATGCGTTTATGTCAGAAAATGCCCGCAAGTATTTTGGCAAGCCGTTTGATAAGCTGAAAGGCGACCAACAGTACAAACTTGTAAATGCGTTCCAATGGATGAAAGAGAATCCAAATGCGGCACAAT